>Ga0268276_1000580_pt1 | contig 41986 bp, 40 predicted proteins | sample saktaG_4_FD_190145 | JGI IMG/M metagenome (GOLD analysis project Ga0268276, IMG submission 190145) | Saline water microbial communities from Sakinaw Lake, British Columbia, Canada - sak_2010_1_5_45m | ecosystem: Environmental > Aquatic > Non-marine Saline and Alkaline > Saline ...
TCCTTAGAACAACCAAGCATACAGATTCCATTAGTACAAAGATAAGGGTCTTCACATCCTGGAGGACAAGTTCCACCACAACCATCAGGCCCACAAGTTTTTCCATTACAATTTGGAAAACATTCTTCTTTTGAACAAACACCATTTATACAAGTATAACCCGTAGGACAATTAACATATTTACCATTAATAACTCCGCAAGAAATTTTAACACACGCACCATTATAACAAACATAACCGGGAATATAAGAGGTACAATCAGTATTTACAGAAAGACGAGTTAATTTATCTGCAGAACAATAATATTCTGTTAAGATATTTCCAGTACATTTATCTGGATAAGAAGTTCCACTAATAGTAGTTATTCCTGGAATAGTATAATCTATTCCAGTTTCAGTATCACTACAGGGAAGAGTTTGTATAACCTTTCCAGTAATCTTTCCTAAAAAATCACTCCATAAATTAGTAAATAATCCTGCAGAAACAAAACTAGTAGATAATAATAAAACTAAACATAAAACCAATAATATCCCTCTTAATTTTTTCATGATATAGTCAATAAATCTAACTTTATAAATATTTATTTATTTAATCGTAATCTCTGAGATTCTTTTTCAAGCCAAGTTTTCCATTCAGGAAAAACCCTATCACTAACAGGTAAACCAACTTCTTCCATTATCTCATCAGATAATTGATGAAATGCATTATTAGATGCAACAGTAAACCCTGCTTCTAATAATTCTGGAAGTTGCATCTTTTCTGCAAAGTCTACTGTTTCTTGTTTAATCATTTTTCTAAGCATAATATTATCCCAAACAGCATCCCAATCTCCTGCCCATCCCTTAACATTTGCAGCTATGGATTTAATAATTTCAGAATCGCCATTAATTAAATCTTCACTAGGTTCTAACTTATCAGATTTAACATCATATTTCAATAAGTCGACAAACCCCCCTTCTGATAACGGATCCTTAGTCCAATGTTTTCTAATTTCTGCAATATTTAAAACCCGTCTCCATGAATGCATCCCATCAGGACTTTTAATAGGATTACAAACCACAATACAATCTGTAGCTTTAAATGAAGTAATTGGGACTCCTAAATCATTAACAACTCTATCAAAAACAGAATATGGAGAAGCACCATGGATTGTTCCTGCAACAACATTTGCAAGAGCACCAACCCTCATAGCCTCATACAATGCTTTAGCTTCTTCACTTCTAATTTCACCAACTATTAAACCAGAATCTCCTAAACGTAAAGAAGCACGAATACCTTCTTCAGCAGAAACTTCAACAGTCTCTCCAACTAGTGCAGAACGAACCTTCATTGACAAAATATCATATTTCAAATTTCTCAATGCTTCTACAGGAAGTTCTAAAGTATCTTCTACAGTAATAATTCTATAACGTGGCATAATCTCTAACATTAAACTTCCTAAAAGAGAAGTCTTACCACTTGAACGAGTTCCTGCAACTAAAAAAGTTCTTGCACCATCGATTAAAAAACTCAATAAACCAGCAGAAAGCCCATCTAACATTTTATTCTTCATAAATAAAGGTAAGGTCCAAGGATTACTTCTATGTCTCCTCAATGCATAGGCAAGTCCTCCAGGAGAAAGAGGATTTTGAATAATTGCAATTCTAGCCCTTACTTCATTTAAATTTAATGAAGTGTCTAAAATAGGGTTAGCCTCATCTAACGCTCTACCAGATAACATTCTAAATTTAGCTGCCCAAGATTCTGCATCTTCTTGAGATGGAATCAAATTAGTAGAACATTCATCAAATTCTCCGTGCCTTACAAAAATTTTAGATAAACTAACAGGAGAGTTAATCATAATATCCTGTAAATCTGTATCTTGAAGTAAAACCTCTAAAATTCCAAAACCAATTGTATGCCTAACTAAAATGGTTGCAAGTTTATTTAAATCAGAATAAGTCAGAATAATTCCTTTATTATTTGCTAAATCTTGCAACAAATCTCTAGCAACATTTAAGAAAACTTGTCTAGTCCTTTCTAAATCATTAAATTCTTCAGTAGTAGGCCTATGTTCAACCAAAACATTTCTAGCTAAGTTCAGTAAAATATGGTGTTCTTCATTTAGAGAATATTCTGGGGGTGTTAAATGATAAATTAATTTTGAGGCATTTTTATCTTTAAAAATTGTAACAGTACTTTTATCATATCCTGAAGCAATTTCATACTGTTTTACAATCTCCGCATCTTCAGGAAAATATGAAACCATTCTAGTAAAAGTAAAATTAGGCATTACATCCGGTCTAAAAATTTCAGAATAAATTTTTCTATCAACTGTTTTATACGAATTAAAAAAAGGTTTAGCCTTTTTAATTAATTCAAGCATATCAAAAAAAGAAATTATCTTTTCCAAAAATTGAATATATTCTCCATTACCTTGATTCTTATCTAAAAGTGCCCTCTGTTTAAACAGCTCTATCCTTAATTCTCGATAAGCCTTAATCGGGTCTTGTTTGAATAATTCATTAATAACATAATTTAATTTATTGAATATTTCTCCAAGATTTTCTCCTCCAAAATGTAATTTTTCTGTAGACAGAATTCTTTCTTGTTTTGTTAAAAAATCATATAAAGAAGAAACTTCTAATAGCATTTTAACTTGTTCAAAATTATAACTATAATTTCTTTGTTGAACAAAGACAAGCCTAGAGATATTTGAGTTTTCTGATAGATTATCTATGGTTCTTGCCATAACTTCTGCATAATCTCCTAAAGAAGGAACATACGGAGCACCAAGATAATTGACATACATAACATTCTCTCCAGCTTCTCTAATAATCTCATAAGAGTAAAGCGGAGTATCTGATTTAAACATCATTTTAAAATAGTTTTATAACACCTCTTATTATAGTATACTAATTATAAAAAAATCAAATATATAAAGATTGTTGGAATAAATTTCTCATTAAAATAGATTAAGAAAATATTTTAAACTCGAAAAACATTGAATTTATATAAAAAGATGGCGGATGAACAATCTAATCAAGATCAAGTTTCTTTTCTATTATCTAGTTTTAACACTCGGTTAAGAGATTTAGAAGAAAGAAATAGAATAATGAAAGAACGGTTAATCCTTCTTGGAGAAAACCTTATTGCAATTAGAGAGGAGTTAATAGATGAAGTAAAAGAATTAAAAAAACAAACAACAAAAATTCATTCAGACAATGAACAATTAAAATCTCTTACTCAAAATATTTTAATAGAAACAGATAATTTTGCAAGAAAAGGAGAAATAGCAATTGTTGAAAGAATGTTAAAAGATTTTCAACCATTAGAATTCATGAGAGAAAAAGATGTGGAGATGATGATTAATAAAAAATTAAAGAAATAAACAAACATATAAAAACAAAAAAATCAATATAATCCTATGGCAACTCTTGATAAAGTTATTCAACTAAAAAATGAAGGTTTACCTGATTATGAAATTACAACTCAACTTAGAAACGAAGGAATCTCTCCGCAAGAAATTAATGATGCTTTAAACCAGGCACAAGTTAAAAATGCAGTAACTGCAGATTCGAATCAAAAGCAACAACAACCAATACAACAAAATCAAAATCAACAATACCCTGGTCAAGAAATGCAACAATATCCAGAACAGAATATGCAACAATACCAATACCCTGGTCAAGAAATGCAACAATATCCAGAACCTCAAGCAAATAAAATTATGCAAGAATCAATAATTAATCCTCCTTATCAACAACAAACTCAACAACCAATGCAACAGAACCCTCAAATACAAGAAATGCAACAAGAAATATTAACCCCCCAATACCAAGAACCATATTATTCTGAATCTCCTCAAGCATATTATGATCAAAACTATTATCCTCCTCAAGCAGGTTCAGATTCTGAAACAATTACAGAAATAGCAGAACAAGTGGTATCAGAAAAATTTAAAGAATTCAATAAAAGAACTGGAGATTTAACAATCTTCAAGCAAGATACAAAAGAAAAATTAGAAAATGTTACTGAAAGGGTAAAGAAAATAGAAGATTCAATTGAAAAACTCCAACTAGCAATTATTCAGAAAATAGGAGAATTTGGAGAATCAACAATACATATTCAAAAAGATTTAGAAAATTTACATAATACAACCTCAAAACTAATGAATCCGCTAATAGATAATTATAATATTCTTAAGAAAATTGCAGGAGAAAATCCTCCTCAAAAGAAATCAGAAAAAAATTCCAATAAGAAATAATTCTTCAGAATAAACTTAAATCTATCTTTAACTAAAATTTATCAAAATTATTTAAATTTAATCAAAACCCAAGAAACTATTCCTGCAATAATTAATAACAAAACTAGTCCAAACCAATCTGTTAAAAACCATCCTTTTAATGACAACCAGTTAATAGTCCAATTCATAGTATATGAAGAAGAGATAATAAAGAAGATAATTAACGCAACAAGAATAATCCATGCAACCCAGGGTTTCATAATAACATCTACCTTACCATGAGTAAATGCAATCATAATTAAAATTAAAAATACACAAACAAAAAACACGACAAACCAAGATGAACTAAATCTTACAAATTCTACAAGAGAAACATTTACAATAAAAAATATTGATAAGATGAAAGATAAAAATAAATGGATAAATTTACTTTCTCCTAAAATTTTAGTTTTAGCAAGCAAGGCATATATTAATACAAATACAAATAAAAATGAAAATACTGGCATAATAAAGTTCAGTCCACTTAAATCAACTACCATTTTTAATCATCCGCCTTACCACTACTTTTTCCTTTACCAACGACCATTGCAAGAGCAACAACTACAATAACTCCAATTACAATAACCCAAAAGTTATCTTGAATCCACCAGCTTATTCCAAAGTAATCTCCCCAAAAATCCCAATTTGAAACAGCCCATAAAACAGTCGCAACACCTAAAACAAGGCCAATAGTATAAAATGAACCTCGATCTTTATCTCCTCGATAAAACAAGCCCACCATTAAAAATAATACCACAAGAACTACAATTCCCACACCAAATTTAGGAAATATTTCTGCGAAAAAAGTTGTAACAAATCCAAATTGTAAAGCAAGAAGTGCAACTGCTCCAGCAATTATTGCATTAACTCCCCTATTCCCTTCTTTAGCTCCTTTTCCATCATCATGACTAAATATTCTAGATTTATCTAAAATACCATAAACAATTGCAAAAATTAATAAGAAAGGTAAAACATAAGCAAATACTCCTAAGTCATACCACTGATTTAAAACATCTGCAATTGAAACTCTCCAAGCCATATTAGAATTAATTAGAAGGTATTTATATATCTTTTGTTGATTATTGATTAGACTTAAAAAAATATATCTCTTCAACTAGAAGAAGATTTTTTTCCTGCAACAATTACAAAAACAACTGCTCCAGCAATTATTACTAATAACAATAAATTAGTCCATAGTTCGCTTCCGTTAAGAGTGAAATTTGAAATATATTTCCATAATCCAGTTACCCAAATCACTACTATTAAAACAAAAAGTCCAGACAATACTCCAAAAGTTGTCTTCATCCATTTAGGTGCACTAGATAAATCTCCTGCAACAAACCCATACATAATCAAAAAAACCAACATTACAGATAATCCAATAGCTAACCAGGGCATTAAACCTACAATAACTTCTCTTGAATAAGGAACTCCAATAGAGATTAAAGAAACAGTTAATGAAACAATCGCATCAACTTGAGCCTTCCCATCACCAAGAATTTTTGATTTTTGTAAAATTGCAAAAACTAAGACAAATATCAATAAGAAAGGTAAGATAAATTCTCCAAATATCGGTAATTCAAAAATCATTTTTCCTCTTTTTTATATTAAGTTTAGGTATACAGTATTAAATAAGTTCTTCGTCTAGTGGAAGTTCATCCTCTTCTTTTAAAGGGACTGCATTATTATTAATTAATAAAATATCTCCAATTGCTTTTACAAATTGGTGAGGTACAATAATCCCTCTAGCACCACCTAATAAAGAATTCATAGCAGATTCTCTTGAGACAACAATTCTCCAACCATCAATTTTATTGTCTACTAAATTAATTTCTTCTATGATTCCAAATAAATCTCCAGAATCAGTATAAACTCTCTTACCAATCACTTCACTTAATCTTTTTATTCTTAACATAAAAAAATATAAAATCCAAGCTTTAAATAGATTTCTATGCTCAGAAGTATTATTCCAAGTATAATAAATAGTTTTATAAAAAAACATTGCCTTGAATTCTTATGGGTTTAGACTTAAAAGAGCTAGGAACTATTGCATTTGCAATTATTATCTTAAGTTTATCAATAGCTTATCCGAATAAAAGTTTAATCTGGTTGGTAGTTATTTTTGTTATTATTACTGTTTCATTGAATATAATCATTAAAAAATTAGTAGGATATTTTTTTGAGGCAGATGTTAAAACAAAATTTTGGTCATGGTACCAATTTTGGTTTGTAAAAGAAATGCATTTTCCTAAAGCCCTTCCAATGTTATGGTTACCCTTGCTCCTTTCATACCTTACTAAAGGGTATTTTTGGTGGTTAGGAATTTTAAGTTTTGATATTAGTCCAAGAACTGAAAGGGTTTCTAAAAGACACGGGCTTTATAGGTTTTCAGAGATGACAGAATGGCATATTGCATTGATTGCTGTATCAGGAATTGTAATTAATCTAATTCTTGCAATTATTGGATATTTTTTAGCCGGAATTAATCCTTCTTTAAACTTAGAACTTTTTTCAAAAATTAACATATGGTATGCTCTTTGGTCTATAATTCCTTTAGGGCAATTAGATGGAACTAAAATATTCTTTGGATCAAGGCCATTGTGGTTTACTACAGCAATAATAACATTATTATTTATTGCATTTAGTTTTACTTTTGTTATTTAAGATATCTATTTTTTATTAAAAGTAATCGCCTAGCTAAAATCAATAATGTCTAAATAAAAATCTATTGAACTTATTTTCTTCTCTTTTTTGTGCCTTGATTTCTTGTTTTCTTGTTTTTTTGGAAAAACAGCAAATAAACTATTGGTAAGATTCCTACTGTATTTATAATTGCAATACAAATAAACCATGCAAGTTGTTCTTGTCTTGCAGATTTCCACATTGCAATTATTTTCCACACTGCTTCCCATAAAAATAGAACAATCAGAGCAAAAACAAAAAAAGCTATCGCTTCTTCTAATACCATAGATAGTTTACTCCTCAAATATTTATAAACCTAACTCTATTTCAAAAAACATGGAAGAGGATAATAACAAAAAATTTAGAGAGATAAAAGAACTTAAACTAAAACCTAGAGACTATCAAAATGCAATCTTACAAACATGTAAAGAAAAGAATTGTCTTGTTGTTTTACCTACTGGAACTGGAAAAACTTTAATTGCCATTATGCTTGCTATTGAAAGATTTAAAAAATTTCCTCTTGAAAAAGTAGTAATTCTTGCACCCACAAGACCTTTAGTAGAACAACATTTTGAAAGCTTTAAAAAAAATCTTCCAGAAGATTGGGCAGACATGCAGATTTTCACAGGAAAAACTCCTGCTGAAAAAAGGGAAAAAATATGGCAAACAGCAGAATTTATTTTTTCTACACCTCAATGTATTTCAAATGATTTGAAAAGCAATTTGTATACCTTAGAAGAAGTCTCTCTTTTAATAGAAGATGAATGCCATAGATGTCTAAAAAATTATTCATACAATTATATTGTCCAGAGATATAAAGAACAATCTAATCACCCCTTAGTTTTAGGATTAACTGCAAGTCCGGGTTCTAAAAAAGAGATAATTGCAAAGGTTTGTGAAAATCTTGGAATTGAAGCTGTTGAAATTCGTACAAGAGAGAGTGAAGATGTAAAACCCTATCTTCAAGAATTAGATTTTGAAAAAATAGAAGTAGATTTTCCTCCAGAATTTGAAGAAATCAGACAATTACTAACAGAAATTTATGCAAAAAAAGTTTCAGAATTAAAACATAGAAGAGTGTTGTTTGGTTATGCTTCTAAAACCTCTCTTTTAGAATGTCAAAGAAGAGTGTTTAAAGCACTTAGCTCTGGAAATAAATCTTTAAACTATTTAATGTCTGCATCTGTTTGTGCTCAAGCCATAAAACTACAATATGCATTAGAATTACTTGAAACTCAAACTCTTTCCTCTTTTCTAGTCTATATGCAAAAATTACTCGAACAAGCTAATCAAGGACAATCTAAAGCAGTTCAAAAATTAGTAAAGGATGCAAAATTTATGAGTGCATATACTCTTGCAACCACTATGGGTCTTGAACACCCTAAATTAAACAAACTTAAAGAAGTAATCACAGAACAAATGAAAATTAATCCTCAATCAAAGGTATTAATTTTTTCACAATATAGAGAGACGGTTAGAAAAATTTCAGAAACTCTTAAAAAAATTCCCGGAGTTAGAACAGGAATTTTTGTAGGCCAAACAAAACAAACCCATGGTTCTAAAGATAATCAAACAACAACCGGATTAAACCAACAAGAACAAAAACAAATGATTCAAGATTTTTCTCAAAGAAAAATAAATGTTCTTGTTGCAACTTCAATTGGAGAAGAAGGTCTTGATATTCCAGAAGTTAATGAAGTTATTTTTTACGAGCCTGTTCCTAGTGCAATTAGAAAAATCCAAAGAACAGGAAGAACAGCAAGACTCCTTCCAGGAGCTTTAAAAATTCTTATCACTAAAAACACCAGAGATGAAGCATATCATTATGCTTCTAAGGCAAAAGAAAAAAGTATGCACAAGGCAATAGGTGAAATTAAAAATAAAATGTCTGGTTTTAGTAGGCAAAAAAAATTATTTTAAAAGATTAAATAAAAAATTATTATACACTAATTACCATATATCAAAGAACATAAATCTTTATAACAGATTTTTTCTACAAAAAACTGCATGCCAGTAGATATTCTTGTTGGTGGACAAGGTGGAGATGAAGGAAAAGGAAAAATAGCCGCAAGTCTTGCATTAGCAACCCCCTATTTTGGAACCCCTTATCAAGCAATAGTAAGAGTTCCTTCACCTCAAGCAGGACATAGTATACACATAAATGGAAACAGAATAGGATTAGCACAACTTCCTTGTGGAATTGTGAATAAAGATTTAGAGATTATTCTTGGAGCAGGAAGTTTAATCTCGGTTGAAAAATTATTAAGAGAAATTAGAGAAACTGAAATTAATCCTCAGAAATTAAAAATAGATTATAAGGCAACAATTGTGACTCCAGAACATGTTGAACAAGAATTAGAAAATAATCATCTTATGAAAAAAATAGGAAGTGTTGGGACAGGGGTGGGCCCCTGTAGAAATAGTAAGATTATGAGAAAAGATTTAATTTTTGCAAAAGATGTTCTACAATTGCAACCCTATTTGGCAGATACAAAAAAAGAAATCAGTAAAATTTTAGAAAAAGGTGGAAACATCTTATTTGAAGGAGATCATGGTGCAAAATTAGACTTAGTTCATGGAGAATATCCAATGGTCACCTCCAGAATTGTTAATGCATCAGGATTTTTATCAGAAGCAGGAATTGGTCCAAAAGAAGTAAGAGAGGTTTATGTTATTTTAAAACCATATACAACAAGAGTTGCTGCAGGACCATTAGAAGAGGAAATAGTTGATGAAAAAATATTAGATTATGCACTAAAACAAGGTGGAGAATCTGGGACAGTTAGTAAAAGAACAAGAAGAATAGGTTGCTTTGAGTGGAATAAGGTTCAAGAAACAATCAGAATGAATACTGCTACAAAGTTAGCTATTACTCATTTAGATATCCCTGATTTTTTTTGGAAGGGTTTGGGATATAATACAGAAGATAATTGTGCAGCATTCTTAAAAGACATTGAAAATAATCTATGTTTACAATATCCCTATCCGAAGATTAAATTATTGTCTTTTGGACCAAGAGTAGAAGACACTTTTGAATATTGGGAATATTCAACAAGAAAAAATAAAAAGTAAAATGGATCCAAAAAGAAAAGTTGCAATTATTGGTGCAGGACCTGGAGGAATAGAAACTGCAAGAGAGCTTGCTAGATCTAAATTTGGAGATAGTTTAGAGATAACTATTTATGAACAAGGTAAAAAAATTGAAGATAGGACATGTCCTGCAAATGGTTCAGGAAAAGAGTGCATACGCTGTCAACCCTACTGCCATATAAGATCTGGAGAGGGCGGAGCAGGGCTTAAATCTGATGGAAAATTAATTTATCATCCATCAAGAGACAATAATCTTTTAGAGTTATGTAACAAACCAGAGCCAGGAAGATTAGGGGAACAAGAACTAAAACAAATAATAGATAATAGAATTGAATCTGAATTTCAAAAAAGAGGAATTCCCACAGAAAAAAGAAATTTAAAAGCAGAACAAGAAATGCTAGAAAAAGCAGCACAATATGGCATAGAATTTATTCCTGCAAAACAAACCCATGTTGGAAGTGATAGACTTCCAAAAATAATGCAAGAAATTGTTTCTGATTTAGAAAAAAAGGTAAAGATTAATACTCAAGAAGAGATTGTTGATTTTAAAGATAATGTTTTAATAAGTAATAAAGGTGAACACAACTTTGATTATCTTGTTTTTGCTACAGGTAGAAATGGGTTATTTGAAAGATTAGTTGATAAAAAAGGTATAGATTATATTTTTAATCCAGTAGATATAGGTATAAGAGTTGAAGTTCCTGCAGAAGTAATGAAAAGGGCTTGTGAAATAAGTTGGGATTTTAAGGCAAAGATAATAACTCCTACATACCAAGATGAAGTAAGAACTTTTTGTGTCTGTCCTAATGGATATGTTACACAAGAGACCCATAAAGATTTTTGTTTAGTAAATGGAGAAGCAAAAAATGCTCAAAAATCAAAAAATACTAATTTTGCATTCTTAGTAAAATACAGGCCCACAGCCCCTGTAACAAGTGGTAATGAACTAGGAAGAATAATTGCTCAAAAAGCAGGAAAGTTTTGGGATGGAAAAATAGGTCTCCAAAGATTAGGGGATTTAAGAAGAGGGCAAAGGTCTACATGGGACAGGATAAACAAGTATTCAAATCCTAAACCAACACTACTAGATGTATGTCCAGGAGACTTAGGTTCTGGTTTAGATTATAGAAACATGTTAGATATTTTAGAGGGATTTGAAATCCTAAACCACATTCTTCCAGGGGTAAATCAGGATTCGACACTTCTTTATGCACCAGAGATAAAATTCCACGGAATTCAAATAGTTCCTCAAGATAATTATCTTCAAACAAACATTCCTTATGTTTATGCTATTGGAGATGGGGCTGGTACGAGCAGAGGAATAACTGGAGCAATGCTCTCTGGAATAATTGCTGCTAGAGGGATTATAAGAGATTTAAAAGAAAATTGAGAATTAGCAGCATAATAACAGAGTATTAAAAAAATAAAATGGACCCTATCAAAAATTTAAGAGATATTTTAACTGAGAATTATATCAGTTTAGAAGTCTGGACTGCTTGTTTAAAGAAAAAAGAATTTAGATTATATATTGAGAATTTAAAAAATAATCTTAAAAAACAAATGCCTGAAATTAGTTATTTACAAACAAAATTTACAAGATATATAAAAGATTTTGAACAGCAAGGTGGTTTAAGTTTGTTAGGGGGAATTTATGGATGTAAAATAAAAATTAACCTAAAAATAGACTGGTTCAACCTAAAACAAAATTGTATGGATTTAGAAAAAAATAATAATCAAAGAGTTGCAGACATAGATGTATTTATTCCTAACGAGAATGGTGGAATAAAAATAAGTCGAAAAAGGAAAGATAATTTCTGTGATTAGAAAAATAATTAACCTCTAATTTCTATATAAAAATATGAAAAAGATTTATGACATCTTTGCAAAATCTAAAAAACAATTAAAAAATCCCAAACAAGATAAACAATTAAAAATCCCAATTATAATTGACACAAGAGAAAAGCAATCTTTTGTTGTTTCTGAACTTATTGAAAAAAATGCACAAATAAAATTTGAATTGCTTGAAATTGCAGATTATTTAATTCAAGACATTGCAATTGAAAGAAAAACAATTTCTGATTTTATATCAAGCATGATTAATAAAAGATTACAAAAACAACTACAAGAAATAAAAAAATACCCTAGACAATTTTTAATTATAGAAGGTTTTGACTTTGACTACCAAGACAGACGAATACATGAAAATGCTCTTCGTGGAATGTTCTTATCAATAATAACAGAGTTTAACATACCAATAATATTCACACAAGATTCTGAAGACACTGCAACTTTTTTAGTTTTACTTGCAAAAAAACAAGAAAAGATTCTAAAAGATAAACAAAAACAATCAGAACTTTCAATTAGACAATCTCGTTCTTTCTTTTCAAAAGAAGAACAAAAACAATTCATCTTAGAAGGATTTCAAGGAATTGGCCCAACAACTGCAAAAAAACTTTTACAAGAATTAAAAACACTAAAAAATATTTTTGCAGCTCCAAAAGAGATTTTACAGGAAATCATTGGTAAAAAGGCAGATAGTTTTGATATATTAAGAAGATAGAAATACCATAAAAAATTAAATTACATTTTCTTGTTCAATAATTTTTTCTAAAGTCGGATTCACAACAAAGTCAAATTTAAATATTTGGGGTTTAGCTGGAACATACCCTAAATTAATAAATCCTCTAACTCCTGCTGGTTTTCCAATCACCGGAACATATTTGTTTATTGGTTCCATTCCTGGATGTAAAATAATAGCATGTTTATCTGCATACCCAATTCCTGGTTGATGCCTATCTCCTGCAATAACAATATCTGCATCATTATTCATATTTCTTAGATGGGCTGCAATTCCATAAATTTCATTTTGTCTTGTAGGAAATCTATGCATTACAAATAAAACTCTACCATCTTCTAATCTTATTGCTCCTACGCCAAAATCATTTCCTTTTCCAGAAAAAGCTAAAACCTGGCCATTATCTCTCAATTTTGAAGGGAATTGTAATGCTAACTCTAATGCTTCATCTCCAGTTCTTTGAGATTTATTATAATGATTCCCACTGGTAAATATGACCTTGCTCCCCCATTCAATTAATTCGTCAAGATAAGCTTCCTTTACAAGTCTCTGAAAAATATTCTTTTGTTCAGAAACATTATGAATTGTTAAGGCTCTTTGATTCCTCATAGATTCTTTTTTTAATAATTCATATTTTTGAGAATCAGTCAAACCATCCATTTTATCTATTTGATTAATTACTCTTTGTTCAAATTCTACTGGCGGTTTTGCTTCATATCGTGCAGCACCTTCAAAAACCCTTGATTCAGTTCCATGTAAAATTTCATCATAACAAACAATATCTGGAAAACCATTTCGTATTTGATAAATTTGAGATGCTTTGATTAGTTGATCTTTTGAATATCTCTCTAAATGATCTGTGGTACCTAAATGAAAATCTCCTGCAGCTTCTATTTTATTAAAATCTACCCTAACTTGTTCTTTTCTCTTTTTGATTAAATTTAATAATTCTTTTCTAGTTTCAGGAGTTAAATCTTTTTTTCTTAATTCTTTTCTGTATTCTTTTATTTCGTCGCTAATTACTCCAAAATGTTCTAATTGATCGGTGTCAATAGTCCAAAAACTATTCACTTCTTCATTATCTTCAAAATGAATTGTTGCTGCAGAAGCATAAGGATATCCTCTATCATTTTGTTTAGTGTGCCAATTTTTAAAATTATGGGATTTTAACCAATCTAATTTTTTAATAGATTGTAATGTTGGTAATTGAATCATATAAGATAATTCTTGACCTTTAACAAACTCTCCTTCAATCATATGTTCAGTATGTTTAAACCAAGGCATAACTTCAAAACCTCCTGCACAATGTCCCCCTAATAAAATAATATCTGGCTGAGAATCTTTTAAGTTTTCATCAACAATTTTATTTAAAACTGTATTCCTATAATTTAATTCTAATTTTGCATCTCTTATTGCTCGAGGAGTCACAGAATCAGAAGATAGATGTCCAATATTATGGATTAACAAAATTCTTTTTCCGGTTTTCTCATCTTGTATTAATTCATATTCTCCACCAACTTCTAAGGGCTTTCCAGTTTTAATATCTTCAATTGTCTCTGATTTTACAAGAATGTTTTTTCTTCCAGAAATATGAACTATGGGTGTTTGAGGAATATTCCAACTAAAAAAATGTTTTGTATAAGTATCTTTAGCTCTTTTAAAAGCAAACTCTAATTCATCTGCAAAAACAGGATACTGTCTAGTAAATTGAGTTACAGCAGATCTCCAGCCACTTCCTAAAAGTAAATCTGTCCAACTGCTAAATTCTCTCAAATCTTCTAATTTTGATTCCAAATCATTTTTTAGACCTTCTTTTGTTCCAAGATCTTTATTAATTTTATTAATTTTATATTTAATCTTTTCTCTGAATGCTTTAGGGTCGGGGTTATTTGATTCTGCCCAAAGAGAATAATTAACAATATTATCAATACTTAAATTGAATTGACTAGCAAGGGTTTTACCATATAATCTATTAAAAAGTGTTTCTTTAGTTCCAACCTGAATATTACAAAGTTCTTCAAAGAGAGGGTGCAATTCTTCTGTTTTTTCTTTGATAATTTTGTTTATCATCCTACCCCTATAATCCTCTTTTTTTTCTTCTGGTTTTTTTCTTAAAGAATTTTTTAATTTAATATCTTTAAAAACTTCTCTTTCTAAAGTGGAGAAAAATATATTTTCATTTATCAAATTTATTCTAGTATAATTTTGCTCTGTTTCTTTGTCTATTTTTTCACTTTTTTCTTCAGCAAACCTCTTAATTAAAGTTTCTTCTAAATGGCCAATATTTTTTCGATCTTCTTCACCTGCTTGAATTCTTAAACTAGCATGAGGAAGGGTATTCATTAAACAACCTAGCTGTTGTCCAGCAACTTCAAAAGCTTCAGTAGGTTTTGTTATTTTTTTTCTTTTAGAATTATTAATATGCTCTTTATAGAACTCTCTTTCCCATATTGTTCCAATTTTATCTTCTAACCATCCTTCTGCAAGTCCTTTTCCTTCGTCGAACTTTCTATCAATATGGCCTAGAAATCTTAAGTCATTGGTATAAGATTTAGAATTAAATGGAGGAACATGGGGGATTACCCCCCCTTGGATAATTACTTCTTGAATATGTGAAGAAAGATTATTAGTTTCGAGAAATAATGCCAGGCCTTTTGTGGCATTGTCTGATTGAGCTTTTGTTGCAAAACAAGGTTCTGCTAAATAAACTGCCCCATAACTTATATTAGACCTTTCTCTATCTTTTAAAACACCTTTTGAAATTTCTTTTCTTACAGAAGTATTCAATGTTTCAGGAGAAATAGAAAAAGTAGTTTTTTTATTGTCTCCTATTCCGTGAGTCTCAGAGTTTATAAAAATTCCATCAATCCGGTTTAGATCGTTGACTAATTCACTTGCTTGTTTTTCAGAACGAAGATTTAATTTTGATTTAATTTGGGCTAGAGAAAGAGCGTTTGTAGGGTCTAAAGAACCTTTTTTAAGTAAATTAAAAAGCTTGTAAGATCCATTATCTAAAAAAATAACATCCCCTCCAAGATTAGTTGTATTAATCATATAAGAACATTATAAAAATTCCTTTATAAAAATAATTGTTCTGAAAAACAACTAATAGACTAGCTGTTTAAATCAAAAAACAAATTAAGGGGTTAATGCATAATAAGAATAATCTTTAATTTTTGAGACAAATTCCTTTACATCTTTTAAGGTAACAGAATTAATATTTTTTTCATATTCATAATAATCTTTAGCATTGCCAGAAATCTCTTCTAAAATCAAATGTAATGCTGTTTTAGCACTATCTTCTGATTCAATTTCATAATTACCTATCAATTGTTTTTTAGTATCTTCTAATTCTTCTTCAGATATGTTTTTTACTTTTTTCAATTCTTCTATACAAATTTTAATAACTTCGTCAACTTTTTCCCTATCTGTTCCGATATAAATAATCAAATATCCATATTCTTTTCCATTGTCTATATCTGTTTTAACAGCATAAGCTAAACCTCTTTTTTCTCTAACTTCAGTGAATAGTTTAGAACTCATGCCCCCTCCTAAAAAAGTGCCAACAATCTCAGAAATATATCTTTCTTTATCAGACATTTTAGGAAAATGAACTCCAATAGTTAAATTTGCTTGTTGAATATCTTTTCTAGTTTCTTTAATTTTTAGATTTTGAAACTCAATCTTTGGAATTTTTAATTGCTCTCCTTTTCTTTCTGGACAAAATTGCTCTGCAAATTTTACAATATCTTCAAAATTGTTGTTTCCTACGACAACAAGAATAGAATTTTCTGGATTATACACTTGTTTATGTTTTTCTAATAATTGATCCCTAGTAATTGTTCTAACAGTCTTTTCTGTTCCTCCAATCCCCATACCAAAAGAACCCTTGTATAAAGAAGACTTAATTTTATCTATGACATGTAATCGAGGGTTATCATTATACATTCTTAATTCTTCACAAATAACATTTCCCTCTTTTTTTACTTCAACCTCGGGAAATAGGGGGTTAAAGAAAATATCAAAAATAACATCCATTGCAAGTTCTAAATAATCTGAAGGGAGTTTAACATGATAAGCTGTTTCTTCATCAGATGTAAATGCATTTAATAGTCCTCCAACTTTCTCTAACTCAAAAGCAATCTGTCTTGTTGTTCTTTTTTTAGTTCCTTTAAAACACAGATGTTCAATATAATGGGCAATACCTTTTTCTGTTTCACTTTCATAAATTGCACCAAATTTAGTTCCAAGCATAACAGTAGTAACTGGAACATCTCTTTTTTCATGGAGAATAGTTAATCCATTCTTTAATATTAGTTTATTAAACTTCATTGTGATTAATAAAACTAAAAGGTGTTTTTAAAGATTATTATTCTTTCTCCAAATAAATTGAAATCTTCGATTAAAATGAAATTCTCATTTAAGAAATCCATTAACCATTTTCTTTGAACATTAAATTTAGTTTTACCAGATAAACTTTCAAGAGGTAATGTAATCACAAAAATATCTTCTGTAAAAGTATTTTCCTTAAGTTTAATGAAAAGTTTTTTTGAAAAGTTTTTTTGAAAAGTTTCTAAAGCATCTATTAATTGAAAAATGAAAACCAGTCTAGGGCTTTTATAATCTTTAACAACTTTTTCTAAATCTTTTAGATTAAATAAATCTGTTTGAATTGCTTTTGCATTCTTATATTTCTCGTCGATAAAATAATAATTCATATTTTCTACAATTTTTCCTGATGCCTCTAAAGCAATATAATCTATATTTGGGAAATATTTACTTAAGAGGTTATAAGAAAAACCATTAACTCCAGAACCCAAATCAATTATAGATTTAAATTTATATTGAGGTAACTTCTTAAAAATACTTTTATAAAATATTTGATAATCCCTTTTTTTAGAAGATATATGCCTTGTTAATACTTCAGGGTTTTTCCCTTTTAATACCTTATTAGTTAAAAAGACCCCAAAATACTTTCGAAGTAAAGCTCTTGTTTTTTTAACATCATAATCACAAATTTCTGCAAGTCTTCTTACAATAGAATTAGGTAATTGCGAAAATTCTTTTTTCTTTTTAATTTTTTTTATTAATTCTATATTTTCCATGAATCTTAGTAAGATTATAACTTCACAAAATTTAGGATTAATTCTTTTTGCCTTACTTCTGGATGAAATAATACTCCATAAATTTCCTTTTCATTATGTTTAACTGCTTGAATTATTTTTGAATGAGTAAATCTTTCAAAACTCTTTGAAAATAAAACAGAGGTATTATGTAAATGATAAACTTCTTGATTTCCAATTAGTCCTAAAAATGGTTTTTTGAATTTTTCAAAATAAAACCCAATTTCTTGGTGAGGCTCTAGGCTTCCATCAAAAATAGAACCAATTATTTGAAACCCTGCACAAATCCCTAAAACTGGTTTGTTTTTTTCTTTTAAAAATTCAAACTTCTTTAAATCTTCTAAAAATTCATTATCTATTAAACTAGTTCCAGAAATAATAATTTTATTACAGTTTTCTAAATCTTTTTTGATTAATTTTTTATAATTTTTAGAAATAAATTGTAAATTGTTCTTTTTTAAAATGTCTTCAATAGGTTTTACAAATTCTAAATCATGAAGTTTTTCCTTACAAGTAGAAATCAAAAGTATTTTTTTGTTATTAGATTTCATATTACTTCTACCTCTCTTACCCATGAATTTTTTTCTCCAGAATCCTTAAATGACTTAATCTTTAATTTAGACTTAAATAAACTACAATCTCTAACAAAAGTTTCAAATTCTCCTCCCTCTCCAGCAGGATTTATCTTATATTTCTCTTGAAGAGATTTTAAATCCTTAATAAATTTTTTATCTATTTTTCTTCCTAACCAAGTTTTATCTAAAGGATATGCAAAAACTCCAGTTATAATTACATCAAATTTATTTTTAATTAATTCTTCAAGTAATTCATTTTGGTCTTTTTGCCATAATGGGTTAAAACAATCAATGTTTAATTTAGTGCAAATTTTTTGGACCCTAGAAGCCTGATAAATCGATTCTAATGCTCCGGTTACAACCCCTTGGACATTATATCTTTCAATAGCTGACTTAATTGCACTTTCTAAATCTTTTAATTCTGTTTCTTTTTTACCTTTAGTCTTTTTGATAATAATAGGCAGTCTCATTGCCTTTGCTTGATGTTTTACCTTACTAATAGAAGGAGTATGAAACATATAGCTCTCTTTATTCTCCGAATCTATAGTAATTAAACAACTTATTTTATACCCATACTTTTTTGCAATAAATGTAGCATAACAAGAGTCTTTTCCTCCAGAAAATAATACTGCTAAATTTATCTTTGAGGACTTCATAGATATAGATTAAGAATTAAGGTTTAAAAAGGAGTGGTTTTAATTATATTCCAAAATTAAGAAGAAGAACTTCCTCCGCCGCTATCTGTACCAGGTGATTCATCTCCTTGGACCCCTAAAAAGTCATATATACAATTCTCATAATTATCCATTCCAAATAGGTCTGCAAATCTACATAAAACCCTAACACCCATAGACTTCATCCTTGAGGCATCTTGAATCATGTCTACTAATTCAATACACTCTCCAGAAGAACATAAATTACTTTCACATTCAAAACTATTTTGGCACTTTGCCCATCCACCATTGTAATCTTTTGTTTTTTGAAGTTTTACCACACCATCAATATCACAATAAGCATTAACCTCTCTACCCATAGAAATTAAAACATAACTTTGGCCTTCTTCTTCACTAATAATAATATCTTCAACCCTAAAATAGAATACTCCTTCCCCATAATCTGTAAAATCAATTTTATATTCTCTTCCAATCTGTAAAAACTCTTCAAAAACAATTTCTTTTGGATCTTCATTAAAATTAGCCCCTGTTATTTTTAAGTATGCTTCTTGACTATTAATTATTCTTACTTCAACTTCAATGTTTCCGTCACCATCATAATCTATCCCTTCTCTTAATTTTTCCTTTTGAGACTCTTCTTGAGCAAATCTAAACCCATATTGAATACATTTATTTTCAGAAGATCCCATCCATCGAGGAGTATAACACCCTGAACACATTCCTGGAGAACACGAAGAAGTATCTACTTTGTTAGAATTTCCACAACACTGATCCTTACAAGTAGTAGTTTGAATTCCGTGAGGTGGACATATAATTGGTTCTGTCTTACAAGACCAACAAGGAGAACATTCGTCTAAAGGAATTTCAGAAGGACATTGTTGTAAACTATCTCCAATTGCTAATCTTAAAGGATAATCTAAATTAAAATTCTCCCAATCCACATAATCATATGAATTATCTGTTAGTTTATTTACAAAATCAGTGAGTTTTTTACCACTAATCTTAGCTATTTCTTCATCAGTTAAACTTCTTCCATTATACGTATTAATTAAAACTAAAACATTATTATTTGCCCACAAAATCTGTCTGTTTTGGTAATCATAATCTTCATAACTTTGCCGATTATTTAAGATATCATAATTACAAATATAATATTTATTCTCCTCTTCTTCATGCCAATTCCCTTCAACTTGGCAAACTTTCCATTCAGTTAGAGTTTTCAAATATTTTTGTAAATCAATTTTTTTATTTTCAAATACAGTAACATAATATTTCAAATTATAATATTCATTATCATAATTTGCACTCCATAAGGCAGTATACTCTATTCCCCTTTCCTCTTGTCCATCAATCCACCAGGTACCTTCCCAAGGATTAATATTACTCTCATGATAAATAAATCCTAAATCATTAACAAAAAAACTCTCTGGATTTTTTACTTTTTCAACTAAATCCTTACATTCTACTGGTGTTGCATTTAAAAGGGTTACACACTTTCCACCCCGGCATCCAGTTGGACATTGAATTAACTCGTGATTATCTGGATCAATAATTACAGAACCATTAGTAAGATTATAATTACAAAAAGCTTCTCTTACATAACATTCATCACCAGAACAAGAATAAACTTCATTATACTCTTTACTTTCATTATAAATTTTTACATCATCTAAACATTGATCTGAATATTTAATAGTATCTCCTCCAAAAGTAGTCGTCATGGTTCCAAAAACATAAGGGTTTTTCCCTCCATCAGAATCAGTACAAGCATCTACTTTACAGTCTTCAAAAACCATTATATCCCCTACAGAGGTTTGCGGAAAGTCAAGTTTAACAATATATTCCTCAGAAGTATTTGCAGAATTTCCTTGTAAATAAACAGTATAAACCTTTCCTCCAACAGCAATAGTTCCCTTACCTTCAGATAACCAAGTAGTATCAAAAACAATTCCTGTAAAGACATCTGTAAATCTGACTATATCATGATTAAATCCGGTAGTATAATTTTTTACAGAACTTAATCTCAATAAATAACCTGGAACAACAACATAATTTTTATTATGACTTTCATCTAATTCTTTAATAATAACTGTATCTCCATCAGCGATTCTATCCTTCATCTCTTCTATAATCTCGCTAGTTAAATATTTACAACCATCCACAGTTTTGCCTGTTTTACAAACACCCCCTTCACAACCATAGCTACAAGAATGACAAGCTCCACTAGAACTAGTATTTGACTTAACACAAGTTCCAATATCTGCTTCTTGAACACATTTATACATAATTGTTTCTGAACAAGCATTTCCTCCTGAACAATATTTTCGAGTTTCAAAAGGACAATCAGAATCTGTTGTACATTCTGAATTTTTAATACATGCACCATCAGAACAGACATATCCATTTGGACAATTCCTAATATCTATCACACCTCCTGCAATTGCTCGTGAAGTTGATTCTCCATCATCTCCACAACGAAATTGTAATACCTTATTTTCACCCATATAACATTCATCTGTATCTATATCTCCAGAAATTCCAGTAACAATTCCTTTTATATAGATATTATTTGCAGAATCAGAATCAGTACAAGTTACTTCTGGAATTGGCGGAGGGGCGGCCACAGCCTTACCTGTAATTGAATTATAAATATCTGAAAACCATCCAGCAGAAACAAAACTTAAAGATAAAATAAAGATTAATCCAAAAACAAAAAAAATATTCACTTCTTTTTTCATGAAAAGTTAACAGTATAAAGATTATTTAAATGTTTTTATTTTTTTTAAAGTTTACAACAGTTTAACTATTGTTTAGATATATCTCTTCATTAGAATTAGATGTGGGTTTGGAAGAAGATTTGTTAATCGGAATATTTGAAGTAGAATTTTGATTTAAGATTAATTTCCTCGAGGATTTAAATCCTAAAATACTACCAATTATTAAGAATATATTCAATGTTAAAACACCTAATATCAAACACCAAATACTTCCTTTAAGAACTTGGGTTTCATTATTGATTTTAAAAGAGAATACAATCCCTAAAATTCCTATAATAAAAAAATAAATAAGTCCTATAATAAAAAGAACTATGACTAACATACTTAATCCAGTTAAATCAGACCTTTTTGTTAATGCTGCTGAAAGAGTAATAGTTGTCAAAAAAACCAATAAAACAAGAATAACAAATATTAAGGAAATTAAAATATTTATTATTCCCCCTATAAAAGAAAAAATAAATCCTGACCTACTTTTCATATTTTTTAATAAATTTTAATATTAATAAAGCTATCTCAAGAAGTTCATAAAATTATTAAACTCTTTTAATCTTATAAACAAATGGCATCAACAAACCAATCTCCATTTTATAAGGTTGCAGAAGCAAATTTCTTAAAAGCTACAACAAATGAAGAAAAAATATCTTGTTTAGATGTTATGATAAAGGAGTGTCCTAAACATAAATCTGCAGAAAATATGTTGAGAAACCTCACACTAAGAAGAAAAAAACTAATTAATATAGCAGAAAAGGCAAAAAAATCAAGAAAAGGCAAAAAACCAACTATTAAAAAAACAGAAATGCAAGCCCTATTATTAGGAGAATCAAACACAGGAAAATCCTCAATATTCAAGACATTAACAAATTTAAATCCAAAAATAACTCCTCACGCATATACAACTTATGAACCAGGAGCAGGAAGTTTAGATTATGAAGATGTAAAAATTCAAATTATAGATATGCCTGCGTTTCCAAATTCAGATAAAGGTTTAATAAATAATACAGATACAATTCTTTTAGTAATAGATAATTTAGAACAACTGAAAAAATCAGAATCATATCTATCAAAAACTAGGGCAAAGGTAATAATTCTTTTTAATAAAATAGATTTATTAAATGAACAAGAAAAAAGGAAATTAGCTGCAACATTAACATCTAGAAAAAAAGATTTTGTTCTCTTTTCAGCAGAAACAAAAGAAAATATAGATGAATTAAAAAAGAAACTATTTGATTCTTTTCCCATAATAAGAATATATACCAAAGAACCCAGAAAACCTGTTTCTGAAAAACCAATGATTTTAAAGAAAGGCTCAACAGTAAAAGATGTTGCTGAAAAAATTCTTCATGGATATTCTTCAAAAATAAAAAAAGTTAAAATATGGGGTCCTAGTTCTAAGTTTTTAGGCCAGGTTGTAGGTATTGAACATATTCTTAAAGATAAAGATGCAATAGAATTACAAACAACTTAATAATCTCCCTATAAAATTAGTTAAAATGAAAATTCAGAAAGTTTTCTTAATACTAAGTATCTTAGGAATTTGTCTTTTAATCTTTTTATCTCAGATTATCTCTCCTAAAACGATTAAGATGGATGAACTTGAAAAGTCTACATTAAAAAACAAAGGAGAGAAAATACAAATTCAAGGAGAAATTGAGAAAATAAATTATTATGAAAATAAGGTTTCGATTTATCTTAAGGGTTCAGAAGTAGAATTTGTAATATTTACAGAAAATTTTCAACAAGAAAAAATGAAAAAACAAGAAAAAATGAAAAAACAAGAAAAAATGAAAATTTTAGGGGAAATTGATTTTTATAAAAATCAATTACAGGTTATTGTTGACAAACTTGAGGTTTATTAAATCGGGTATAGATTAGAATATCCAATCCCAAAAAGATTCCCACCAAGAAGGTTCTTCATAATATGCCTCTTGGGTTATACAAGAGTCATAAGTAAGTTGAGCCCTTTTAGAACCTTCTTCTGCCAAACAATTGTGACCTACAATCCCTTCACAATCTTGTTCATTAAACATAGCAGGTTCTAGATTCACATCATTTCCCCCAACAGACATACAATGACAATCACAGAATATTTTTGATTCTGTTGTAGGTGCTGTTGTAGTAGTACTTGTTGGTTCATTAGTACTTGGAGGAAGGTTCTCTACCCCTTGAACAAATCCTAAACAAATAACCATAACAAGTAAAACACTTGTTAAGATTAAACTAAATTTATTTTTCATAAAATAAACTCTATCCTTGAGTTTATAAATTTATCAATCCTAAATGTAGGCATAAAACATATAATTTTTATTAGGCTCTTTCTTTAATAAAACATGGTAATTCCTCTTTTGATTATCATATCAATTACCTCGATAGGCATCTTAGCAGGAACAATCACAGGCCTAATTCCAGGAATTCATACAAATCTTATTGCAATATTTATTTTATCATCTTTAGGATTTTTATTAAATTATTTTTCTGCTTTTTATTTAATGATTTTTATTATAGTAATGGCCATTACTCATACTTTTGTTGATTTTATTCCTGCAATTTTCCTTGGAGCTCCTGATGAAGATACTGCACTTTCAGTAATCCCGGGACATGACTTTTTATTAAAAGGAAAAGGATATCAAGCAATTATTTTAACATTAATAGGTTCTATTTCTGCTATTTTTATTTTAATGTTTATTACACCCTTATTTATCTGGATTATTCCAAAAATATATCCATTTATACAAAAGATGATGTCTTGGTTTTTAATTTGGATATCTGTCTTTTTAATTTATCAAGAAAAACATTCTAAAATTTCTGCAATAATTATTTTTCTCTTAGCAGGATTTTTAGGATTAGCAACATTAAATCTTCCTGTAAAACAACCTCTTTTTGCAATGCTTACAGGATTATTTGGAAGTTCAACATTAATTTTTTCTATTTCACAAAATATAAAGATTCCTCAACAAGATGTAATCAAACCCTTAATCTTAAAAAAACAACTTATTAAACCAATATTAATAACAACAATAATCTCTCCAATATGTTCTTTTTTCCCAGGATTGGGAAGTAGTCAAGCAGCAATTATTGGATCAAAACTAACTAAAAATATTTCTAAGCCTCAATTTCTAGTTCTTTTAGGATCTATTAATACTCTTGTTATGGCTGTCTCATTTGTAACCTTATTTTTAATTGACAAATCAAGAACAGGAGCTGCAAATGCTATCCAACAAATAATTCAAATTACTTTAAAAGATTTAATTTATATTTTAGTAATAATCTTTTTTACTTCACTAATTGTAAGTATTATTGTAATCAAGATTTCTAAAATAATTGCTAAAAGAATTCATAGATTTAATTACAGGTTAATTTCATTAAGCGTAGTTTTATTATTGATTGTTTTTGTCTTAATCTTTTCAGGTTGGATAGGAATTTTAGTCTTTAGTGTTTCTACTTGCTTAGGTTTAACTTGTATTTACCTCAGCATCCGCCGAGGATACTTAATGGGTTGTCTTTTAATTCCTACAATTTTATTTTATTTGCCTTTTTTCTAATATACTAAAGAAAATATTTAAACTGGAACAACAAAAAATAAAAACTTACCTGTCCTATTAAAACGATGGTTGACTTAACATTAATCCTCAAATTAGTTCTAGTAATTGTCTTCAGTGGATTAATTGGTTATGAAAGAGAACATGTAAAAAAACAAGCAGGCCTTAGAACCCATATCTTAGTTTGTTTATCTTGTTGCATAATTACTATTTCTAGTGTTATCTATTTCCCTCAAGAAACAGCAAGAATAATTGCAGGATTATTAACTGGAATGGGTTTTATTGGTGCTGGAGCAATTATTGCTGAACAACAAAAAGTTATAGGAATCACAACTGCTACTTCATTATGGTTTGTTGCAATTATTGGAATAATAATTGCTCTTGGAGCTTATGAAATTGCTACAATATCTATAATTGTTGCTTTCCTTATTTTACAATTAAAAAGACTTGAAAGTATAAAAAAGACCAAACCTTAAAAATAAAAGAATGTGTATATTATAATGAAAAATAATAAATTAGGCTATCTTTTGTTAGGAATTATCTTAATAGTTATTGGAATATATCTTTATGTTTTTTCAGATATCTTACATTGGACTTTATCCTGGGCAATTCTTATGTTAGGAATTATTTTAATTGCTTTCTGGGAATATCACTATAATAACAAAAATAAAATTAGAACTAATAACTCTCAACCAAAAAAAGTTAAGAATGATTTTCCAGAAATTATTAATTAAAAATTTCTCATATATTAAAACCACTGCTTCAATTCAACCTGTTTATCAGTTTCTCTTCCAAAAATACTTTCAATGTAAATCTTAGCAAGTTCTAAAGCCTGTTTGGTATAATCTGGAATTTCAAAATTTCTAGCAAGTTCTAAAGCAGGTTCTAAATATTTAATAATAGACCCATGAGAAATAGTAAAAATAATTTTACCTCCACACTTAGTACATACTCCAATCATTGGGGGTCTTCTGAACTTTTCATTGCATTTAACACACCGAAATTGTTGTTGAGAAAACTTTCTTAAATTACCCCTAATATCTCTAATAAAATGTCTTTCAATAATAAGCCGTGCAACATCTCCTGTATCTACTGCACGTAATTTTTTAACTAAGTCCATCTGACTACTCACTTTCTCTTGCATAGTGGGCAATTTTTTATATGAAGAGTTAACAACACCATTATTAAAATCATTAGTATCATGTGTAAACCCAATATTTTCATAAGGAGATAAATTATTTCTTAAACGAGTTTTAACAGTTTCAATTTCTACTTCTGAAGAATGTTTTTCTTGTTCTGCAGCCCTATAGAGTTCTAAGGGATAATGATCACAAGTTTCAAAATCTAAAATTTGATCATCAACTTCTCCAGCACGAATTCTTGCATTTAAAACAAGAGGGGCATCTTGAGTTCCGCCCCTATGAGAAGGTAAAAACTTTTTAGAAAAATTAATTAAAACATCCATTAATAACATTACAGCAGCCTCATCTCCGTCACAATCTCTTCTCATTGCAGCATGCATATAAGGACTTGCAAGAAGACCCTGAGTTTTTGAAAATCCAATAATTCTTCCAATTACTCCTGCACAATTATGGGGAGCCATACATGCAACTAATTGTCCGACCAAATCTTGTTTAGTTTCTAATTTATAGAATCTTGGCAATTTATAAAATCTTTCTAAAAGTTCATCAATAAATTTAGAAATATTAAAAAATACATCATCTGCTTTTTCGTCTCCTGTTTCAGGACAAGCAGGAAGAATAATATCATGAGCCATTATCTCTAAAATCTGATTAGTATCAACAAGTTCTTTTCCATGAATATCTTGAATATATCCTATTTCTCTTAATTTTTCAATAGAGGTTCCAACTTCTTTAGGTTTAAAATGAGTAACAGGCATCTCTGTTGCATCATATCTAATAGTACCATCTTTATTTACACACAATTTATATTTTGCTCTTAAAATAGCCTTAGCCATATTTTCAAAATCATGATCTTCACTGCTAGTTCCACGAACACCTTTAATTAACTCTGGAGCCTCTCCTCTTTGTAATCCTAAAGAGTCTAATGCTTTTTGAAAATAATGTTTACTATCAATTTTTCTAAGATAATGATTCTTTAACACCGAATTTTCATGTTTGGAACAAGAACTTTTTTTATAATTTTTACCACATTCATTACAATAGAACATTCTTATGCCCTTAGTACCACAATTTTCACATTTAGAATATATAGATTCTATATTACACTCAGGACAAGAATATATTGGAAAATCAGATTTAATATATCCCTCTTCAACAGCTGTATTTAAACTTCTAAATCTTCCTCCTTGTTCTCCTATAGGAAATAATCCATTTGGACTCCCAGTTAATTTTCTTAGTTTTGCTTTTTCAGGTCTACCCATTCTTGCACCGATAAATGTTCCTGCTTTATCTTTTATTTCAACTTCAGAAAAATCATTAATAAATTCTAAGACATTATCTTTATTTTCAAATTCTTCAATAGTTTTTTCATTTCCAGAAAATTTTTCTTCTGCTTTTTCTATAATTTTATCAACTTGACCTTCAAAAAATTGTTCTTCTAAATTTTCTGAAGTTAATCCAAGATTTGCTAGAAATGCTCCATTGTCATCAATAACAATATTATCAAATACTACTTCATGCTCAACACCTAAAAGTTCAAGAGCCCTTTTTGCATCAGCAAATCTTTCTCTAGAATTTCTTCCATAAGGTAAGATTAATTTTTCTCTCCAAGAAGCGCTTTTTATCCAATACATTAGATGTAAAAATTGTTCTGAATTAATCTGAGTCCAATAATAAATATAATTTGGATGAAGAGGGATATCAAATTTTTTACTAATCTCCATTGCTTCTTCAAACCTAATATTGTAGGCATCTATTTTATCTCCTGTTTTTTCTTTGTATTCCAACCCCCACCATTCTTCAACATAACCGGGTTTAGGAAGTTCTGCATTTCTATTAATAACATCTCCTAAAGGAAATAAAATATCTCCAAAATAGATTATTTCTTCTACGTCCTTATACAATTGTTTAGCTTCTTCAAAATTACTTAATTTTTTTACAGAACCATTAATCAATTTAACTATAGGCCCATCAATAGAATCACAAGAAGTAATTATACATCCTTTAGTTGGTTTTTCTATTTTCAATTGAGTTCCAGAAGATAAAAAACAATTTGAAATGCCCATTGTAGCCGGATGAACTGAGGTAGCAGAAAATCCTGCAACTCTTGAACGCCCATATCTAAATCTAAATCCTCCTGAACGAGAAGGATGAGAAAAAACCGGTCTACCAGCAACTAAATCTTTGATATATGTTGCAGTAGTATCTTCACTTCCTTTTTCTCTTTTTTTATGTATTTCTAGATAATCTGGAATAAAATCAAATCCAGAAGACTGAAATCCCTTATCTTTAATACTCTTCAAAAGTCTCCATCCTTTTGCAGCTTTCTGTGCAAGGCCCTCTGAAAAAATTAAACACATACCCCCCCTAATAAAATTGGTTTCAACTCTCTCTAAATCTTTATAATTAGAAACTTCTCTTTTCTCTGTTGGATCTCCTGCGATTTGAATAGGAATATTCTTTGCTAAAAATTCTAACTCCTCTTCTGTTGGAAGATATTGCAGATTAGTAACCCGTTCATGATAATCATAATTTTCAGTAACATACCTTTTAACTTCTGTTTCATTAGGATCATATTTTGCAAATCCAAACATTTCTCTTAAATAATCTATTAACATTAAAACCATACATCCTGCAGTTGTACCTGCACTTCTAATAGGTCCAGAAAAAGAAGCAACAAAATAATCTTCCCCTGTTTTTGTTTTTTGTAATTTAACACCTGTAAATCCTTCAATTGGAGAAGATACAACACCAAGAGTGATATAGGCAAAACCCAATCTTATACTGGCATTAATTGCTTCCAATAATGAAGGGAATTTACAATATTTTTGTTTTGCAACTTCCTCTGCAATCTTAAAACTAACTGCAGTATCTAATTGACCGTGTTCTTCTTCTAATTCTAAAATTCTATCTACAATTTTTTTATCATTAAGTTGGGGATAAACAGTAGATATTAATCCTACTACTTTTTCAGCTAAAGACATTGCAAGAGGAATTTCAACTTCAGAAGAAGGGTCTAAATTTTTCTCTCTTGCACTTGCTGCAACTTTATATTCTTTTTTTACTTCAACAACTAAATTTTTAAAATATTGTTCAACATCCATTATTTTTTCCTCTACCAATTTTTTCAAAATAGTTTAGAATTTCTTTTGTAACTTGTTTCCAATCATTAACTCTTGTTATGTTTTTATGGTCTACCTCTTGATTCCAAGGATGATTGAATAAAAGAACTTTTAACCCTGATTTAGCATATAACAAAGCATTTTCTCCATGATCTTCAACAATTAATTTAATATTTTGTTCATTACAAATTTCATGTTTTTCTTTATTATCATTATTTTTTCCTGCAAAAAATAAGTTATAATCTAAATTTGGAAAATGTTTTGTTAGATTTTTTTCTGTTTTTTCTCTAGTTAAAATCTCTGTTCTTGCGGTTATAAAATTTAATTCAAAATCCTTCCAAAGAATTAAGATAGATTCTTCTGCGTGAGGTAATAAATCTAGGTTTCCAAATTTTTCAGAAGAAAAAAAATCTTTTAACATTTCAAAGCCTTTTTCAGAAGATATATCAAACTTTTTTTCAAAATGATAATCTGTCCAATCTTCATAAGTGGCATCTAAATTATAAGTTTCTCTTAAAATATTTAAAAAAGGCGTAATAAAATCTAAAAGAGTGTCATCTAAATCAATTCCAATCTTTAATTTTTTATTCATTTTTCCATATATTAAATTTAATTAAAATTTCATCTAAAACTTGTTCCGGAAGTAAATTAGAAGTGTCTAAAAATAAATCATAATTATTCTTGTCTAAGTAGTCAGTATTATAATATTTTTTATATCTTTTAATATCACTTTCCACTCTTTGAAAAATTAATTTTTGAATTTCATTAATAGAATCTACTGGTTTTTCATCTTCTCTTTCTCCAATCTTTTGGGCATTAAAAATTCTCTTTGCACCTACTTCTTCATTTACATCTAAAAATATTTTAAATGATTGAGGAATAAAATGATAAGACAATCTCCCATCAATAACAAAATTATTTTCTGTTTCCCCCATTTTTTTTTGATAGTCATCTGCATCTTTATCTGTAAAGATTTCCTCTTCTCCAAGTTTATTAAATTCATCAATAGTCATACCTCTTTCAAGAGCCATTTTTCCTCTTAAATCTCCTACAGAATATTGTTTCAAATTTAATTTCTCAGAAATCATCTTTCCAAGAGTTGTTTTTCCTGCTCCTGGTTTTCCAGAAATAGTTATAACAGACTTTTTGAATTTACTATTATTTTTTAAATTCTTATATACCTCATCTTTAATATTGGATTCTTTGTCTTTTTGTTTAATCTCTTCTGAAAAATCTAAAATTTTAATTTCACGTGTTTTTAAATTTAATAGAGGAACCTTACAGGGATCAGGAATATTTCCTACTTTTTCTTCAAATGGTGTTTGAGATTGCCAACAAGAGGAAGCAACTAAAAGAATATTATTATATGTTGAAACTTCTGGCCGATGTAAATCTCCGGTAGCAATAATATCTGGAACTTCCTCTATTAAAAGGTGGTCCTTTTTTTGGTCAGGAATATATAACACTAAACCATGACTTGGTGCAAGATGTCTTCGTTTTAACATTTCTTTAACAATTCGTGTAGGATGATTATGTTTATGATTTAATCTTATATCTTCTATTTCATCAACAAATCCATGCATACTAGCCCCATGATACATTAAAACCCTAAACCCTTCTCCAATCTCTATTAAAGAGGGGTTAGAAACTAATGTTAAATTTTTAATATTATATAAATCTGGAGCAATCCCCTCTCCAATTAAAGGTTGGGGTTCTGCAACCCTAACTCCATCGTGTTGTCCAGGACATAATATAATTTTAATATCCTTTCTTATAGAATCTAAAATTTGTGCAAGCATAATATACTGATTTTTTATATCTTTAATATTTAAGAATTTTTCTTGATCAGGAAATACTCCTACTCCATCAATACTATCTCCGGTAATAAATAAATATTTGACTTTTTTAGCAATTTTTCTTTGAGATTCATCTCCTTCTTTTCCATTTAACCAATTTATAAATCTCAACAGATTATCTTTCAAAAACATAGTAGAACCTAAATGTAAATCAGAAGTAAATGCAACCCATTCTTCTTTTTCTTGTCTTTTTTTCTCAGGCAAATAACTTTCTGGGAAAAATAATTCATTAGCAAATAATATCTCTTGATTTCCAGATACTTTAAATGCAACAATATCATCTAACATTAAATCCTTGGCATTATCAAACAATTCTTTTCTATTTTTATTAACTAGAATTCTAGTTTTTCCTGTTAAATCTTCAACTTCTAATAATAAATTTTTATTTTGTGTGACTCTTTTTTCTAAAATAGAAACAATAACTGAAAAACTTCCTCCTGATTGGGGAATTTTTCTAATTGAAGTTAAATTATCTAACTCTCTCTCCTGAAGGATTGTTTGGAGAACATGATATCTTAATCTAAAATGTTGAACAAAATCATTTACAGATACTTTATTAGGAGTAACATTTGGGGAATTTATAATTCTCAAATCTTGTTTCTCTTCTATTTTTAAATTGTCTTGTTTATTTTTTTTATCTATTTCTGTTCTAGAATATCCTAAATTTATAAATAGTTTTTCTATAATTTGTTTATTTTGCCCATTAACTAATACATTCCTTATCTTTTCAAAATTTTGGAAGAATAATGTTTTGGTTAATACTCTTTCTTGAACATTTAAATTTTGTAAAGAATCTATCATGTTTATTACAGTAGATTCATCAAGATTAGAAAATAAAGCTAACATTTCTTTGTCTAAGAGAAAACCTCTTTCCATAAATAACTTTAATATTGTGCTTTTCATTTTCCTCATTTAAGATTGCTGGTAGGCAATTTATTTTCTTATTTGAGTTTTACAATCCAAGACTTTCTACTAAGATTGCTTCAACTTTATCTAACAGTGAAGGAGGGATAGACAATTTTATTTCTCTTGTTCTTCCATGTCTTCCTTTTGAAATCACTCTAGCATTAATCAACCCTAACATATCTATTTCTGCTATAATATCACTAACTCTCCTTTGGGTTAAGGGATCTGTTCTTGTTTTTTTACATAATTCTTGATAATTATTATAAACATCTCCTGTAAAAAATCTATTTAAATCATTTTCTTTTTGAGATTTTTTAGTTAATTCTAAAATTGATTGAAGAACAACTTGAAATTGTTTAGGTTCTGTTTCTACAATATCTAAAATTTTATCTCTTTCAATTTTTTTATTAGCCAAATCTATATATTCTAAATCAACCTTACTTTTTCTATCTCTTTCTGCAAGTTCTCCAGCAATTCTTAATAAATCTAAAGCACGCCTAGCATCTCCATGTTCTCTTGCTGCATAAGCTGCACATTTTTCTATAACTCCTTTTGAAAGTATCCCTTGTTTAAACGCTTGTTCACATCGATTGTTTAATATATCTCTTAATTGGAGAGCATTATATGGTGGAAAAACTATTTCTTCTTCCCCTAAACTAGATCTGACTCTTGGATCAATATTTTCTAAAAAGGTAACATCATTACTAATACCTATAATAGAAATTTGAGCTTTGCTTAATTCAGAATTTAATCTTGTTAGATTATATAAAAAACTATCAGAGATTTTTTTAACAGCCTGATCTATTTCATCAAAAACCAAAACTACTAATTGTTTTTTATCATCTATTAATTCTATAAATTTAGAATAAACTTGGTCTGTAGGTAATCCTGTAGCAGGAACACTTCCTCCGAGTTTTTTAATTAAAGCTGCTAAAATTCTATATTCTGTATCAGCTACCTTTCTTAGTTTGCAATTTAAATATTCTATTCTAACAATTGCTCCTGTATCTTTAGCCCTTTTACTAATTTCATCATTAACATATTGTACTGAAAGAGTTTTACCTGTTCCTGTTTTACCATACAAAAAAAGATTACTACATCTTTCTCCACGTAAAATTGGAGCAAGAATAGAAGCAATATGTTCAATTTGTTTATCTCTATGAGGAATTGTCTCAGGAGTATGGTTAACTTGAAGGACAGATTTATTTTGAAAAATAGTATTTTTTAATGCAGAATCAAAAATATTGTCTAATTTAACACCCATTTAACCACCTCATGATTATTTTATATTTTTAGAGTATTTAAAGATTTTTATATATGAAACAATATCTCCTATACCCCTATTTCAAATGGAAACTTTTAGAGAGTAGTAAAATCTTATTTTAAAATTAAAATGCTAAAAATAACCCTATTTTTCTTTAATTAAGAGAATTTAGAGGAGAAACGTTAAAATCATTTAATTTCATAAAAAGTATTAATTAACTAACTAATTATCTCTCACCCCCCTATTTCCTTTCCACATGAAATAGAGGTTAATTAAAATTAAAGGGAAATATCTCTTAAGATATATATAATATATTATATATAATTATAATATATATAATATATATACCTATAAACTTATAAATAAAAATTTAACAAATTCTTACTCATTTCTTTTTAAAGCTTTACCTATTTTTCCATGTGCAACACTGGGGTGAGAGGTTTTCATCAAAATTTATTAATATTTTAATTTTTATTAATATAACCTAAAATATTTAACCATATCCTGTGAAATATACAATATTTTACAGAAACATTTATAAACAAATTTCATTTCAGTTTCTCATGGATAAAAAACCTTTTAGATCTATATTAGGCAAACAAGTTGTAACAAAAGAAGGTAAAAAACTAGGTATAATTAAAGATATCACTTTTGAAACAAAGACAGGAGAATTAATTCATGTTGTTTTAAAGGAACTTACTTCTTATACAGCTAATTTAAGTTTAGAAAGAACACCAAATAAAGAAGCTTTAGTCCCTTATAATTCTATAATTGCAGTAGGTGATTTTGTAGTTGTTTCTGAAGAAGATTTGATGTAATTAATTAATCTTTAAAAAATATCTATACTCTAGTACAAAAAGCTTTAAAAAACAACTTTTCTATTAAATTCTATGAAAGACGATAATATTAAAGCAAAATTACTTTCATTTGGATTTACAAAGCTGAATGTAGAAAGAAATGTAGGAGAAAAACTTGCAGAAGAAATTAAATCAGATATAAGAATTATAGAAGTTGATAGAGCTAAAATTGATCTTGTTAAACAAGAAGCATTAAAAGTTAATTTTGAATTTGAGATTAATTATGGTAAATTTGGAAAGGTTTTGATATTTGGATTTTTTATAATAGGATTTAACCCCAAAGTAATCAAAGAGATTTTAAAATTATGGAAGGATAAAAAACTCCCTGCAGATGTCAAAACAATGTTATTAAATATAATATTACAAAGATCTTCATTAAAAGCACTTGAATTAGAAGAAGAAATAGGTCTTCCATTACACATGCAAATGCCAAGAATAAGGATTGAGCCTGCTTCGACTAAATAATCCTTCATCAAATTACCTTTTCCAAATAATTTATATTCTATGTATTCTTTATTTTTTCAGTTAGTTTATAGATTTGCCCGCATCGCATAACGGTATTGCAGCAGGCTCGAACCCTGCATCCTTTGGATATCTCTGTTCGACTCAGAGTGCGGGCGTTTTCTTATTCACAAACTAAGTTCTTAGCCTTTCCAAAATCATAAACCCTACTAAATTCAGAACCATCTAGAACAAATACTTCAAAATTAGAAATATCTAAGTTTTCTTTTAACCTTCTATTTTCTGTAAGAATATCAGAACCTTCTATTAAAGGAAAAAAACTTGGAATAAGAATTAATTTTCTATTTCCAAACTCTTTTGCCTTACCGTATAAGAAACACTTGTATTTTTCTGTTTTAACATCTTCAGAAAGTGAGATAGCCGGGTGATAGTGAGCCATAACTATTATTTTTATTTTTTTATCATATAAACTTAAACCTATTTTTTTAAATCCTTCTCTGTTTCCGTGAAAAAATAAAGTATCTTTAAGAATATAAGAGTCTTTTAATTCTATATTAGCGTACTTTTTAATAATAGGAAGAAGAATTGTATCGTGATTACCTTTTGTAATTATAATTTTCTTACCTTTTTTCAAATTTTTATCTAAAAGAGCAATAATTTTATCTACGTCTTTAAATTCATCACGTAAAATTCCTGAAAAAAAGTGTTTAACATCTCCTAAAAGAATTATTTCATTTAATTTTCCGTGTTTTTTTACAATTTTTTGCAGAATCTTATTTAAATTAGAAATAGTTCTGTTTAATTGGGTTTTTGGAAAGGTCCAACCGTGTTCATTAAGGTAATTTTCATACCCTAAATGCAAATCTCCAATTATAAGGGTCTTTTTTTCTGGCCAGAAAAGGGCCTTATCAATTACTTCAAATTTTTCTATCTTCATTTTACCTTATTTTCCTGAACTTCTTTTTAATTCTGCATAAACCCTCTTAATAAATTCAATCTTATCTTCAATTCTAATAACATCTGCATGACTCTGAAGAAGTAGATTAATAGCAAAAGGACTTATTACACTTGTATTTTTCTTTACAATTTTAATTCTACCAGCTTCAATTTCTTTTAATATCTCTTCAGCATTTTCAATATCCATAAGATCTTCTAAGACTTCACGCCTAGCTTCTTTTAAAATAGGGAAATCTTTTCCTTTTTTCTTTACAGCTGCTAAAAGAAAGTGTGAAGATAATTGTTGTCTTCCAACAGATTTTGTTCGGCCTTTATAATTCCTTAAGATCATAAGACCACGGCCAGCACAATGTCTAAATCTTCTTTTCAAAACCTCTGTTTTTTCAATTGCTTCCTCTAGAATTCCTCTTAAATCTCTTGCTTTTAATTCTTTGAAAGTTTTTTCAATCTTATCAAAGTTTAATTCTTTTCCAGCAATAAAAAATCCATTATCATTAATTCCAATCTCCACATCTCTTTTTCTTGAACTTGCAACTAAATATCCTAAAGCACGGGAAAGAGCATCATTAATCCTTCTTCCAAAAAGAGTATGAAAAATCAAATATTTTTTATCAGAATTATATTCTTCTATTAAAATTCTATTCTCATGAGGAATAATAGAATATTTATTTTGATTTTGAAAATAATTATAAATTGTTTGAGCACTTTCTTTATTGATTTTACAATAATCCTCTATAAACTCCATTATTTCCTGTGGAGATTTTTTGCTCTCAAACCTTTCAGAAACTAATTTTCTAAATCGTGAAATAGACATTGCAGTATCTAGACTTAAAGGAAGCATTTCAGAAAACCAAGAAGGAATTGTCGGCCTTTTACCAACAGCAGATTTAACATAAACTTTCATGCCTTTAGCATATTGAAATTGATATTTACTTCCTCCAAGAACAAAAACATCTGCTTTTTTCAATCTTCCAAGAAATTCTTCATCAATCTTCCCAATTATTTGATTATTACAAACAACATTTACAAAACTTTCATCAGGGATTGTTCCAATATTAGTCATATATATTACTCGAGCAAGTTTTCCACGCTTTCCAATCTCTTTTGTTTCAGAATCATACCATATTTTAGAATAAATAGTTCTTGCATCTAACTCATATTCTCCACTTAAATAAGAAACAACAGAAAAAAAGTCATTTTTAGATAAGTTTCTATAAGAATAACTCTGTTTTATAAGCTCAAACATTTCATTTGCTTTCCAAATTCTAGAAATAGCCATTCCATAAATATGTTGAGCTAAGACATCAAGACAATTTTCAGGAATATGAACCTTATCAATCTTAGATTCATAAGCATTTTTTTGAATAATCGCACATTCTACTAAATCATCTATATCATTTATTATAAAAATTCCTTTAGGGTGCTCATGTAGTTGATGTCCTGCTCTTCCTATTCTCTGCATTGCACGAGCAACAGATTTAGGACTTCCTAATAAAAGAACTAAATCAATATAACCTATATCAATCCCTAATTCTAAAGAAGTAGAACAGACAACTACTTTTAGTTTGCCTTCTCTAAGCCTTTTTTCTATTTCAAATCTGTGAGATTTACTTAATGAAGAATGATGTGCCCCAATTGTACTTTGCATTTCCCCTGTTTCTTTATCTAGAGATTCATATTTTTTTGGAAATTTTTCTCTTAGATTGTGGACTACACGTTCTGTAGCAGCCCTAGTATTTGTAAATATTAAGACTGTTTTGTGTTCTTCAATCATTTTATCAATTAGAGTGTAAAGGTTTTCATTTAATTTTTCTGTATTTGTGTCTAAAAAATCTTGGACAGGGCTTAAAACATTTAAATCTAGTGTTTTTTCTAATTCTACATTAGCAATTAAACATTCTCTTACAGATCCAACTAAAAAATGAGCTATTTTTTCCAAAGGAGCTACTGTTGCAGAAAGACCAATACGTGTAATAGGTAGTACAGACATTTCTTGTAATCTTTCAAGTGTTAAAGATAAATGAACTCCTCTTTTGTTTTCAGCAAGACTATGGATTTCATCTATAATAAGCCATTCTACAAGTTTGAAATTTTCAGAGAATTTAGGAGAATTAATCATTATTGCTAAACTTTCAGGAGTTGTTACAAGAATATGAGGGGGGTTTTTAGACATTTTAGCTTTTTCAGATTGAGTTGTATCTCCTGTTCTTAGCCCAACTCTAATTTTTTGCAGTTTGATTTTCTTTTTCTTTGCAATTTCTTGAATTTCTTCTAAAGGTCTGATTAAATTAACAAAAATATCATTACTCAATGCTTTCAATGGAGAGCAATAAACAGAATAAATTCTATCTTCAAGTTCTTCTTTACGAGCAATACTAACTAAATAGTTTAAAATGCTTAGAAATGCTGTTAAGGTTTTTGTTCCACCTGTTGGAGCACTAATTAAAATGTTCTTACGTTCAAAAATAGGTATTACTCCATAGAGTTGAGTTTGTGAAAATTCCTTAAATCTAGAATAAAACCACTCGCGAACAAGAGGGTCTAAACTGTTATCAATCTCGTTTTTACTATGTTTTTGTGCTTCATAGGGTTTAAATTCTTGAGATTGTTTAGATTGCTGTGCCATGAATGATTTATTGTATTTTATGTTTTAAATTTATGTATATGGTTTATGTGATCTTTAAGAGAACAAACATATATAAAGTAAAACCGAATAACTATTATATGCCTACAATTAGCCAAGAAAAAAGAAGTAAGATTAAGGAGCAAGTTTTATTTTATCTTTATCAGATTTTTCCTAAACAAGTTTTTACATCAGATATTGCTCGTGAAACTGCAAGAGATGAAGAGTTTATTAAAACACTTTTAATTGAAATGTTAAAAGATGAATTAATTGTAAAGATTAATAAAAATCCTAAAGGGATTAAATACTTAAAACGATTAAGATGGAGATTATCTAATAAGGCTCATGAGGCTTATTCTAAACATCAATAAACAGGTCAATTAATTGATTCAAGAGATATGGTTTCTTATATATTCTATTAGATTATAATTAATATTATAAACAAACATAGTTTTGATTAATTATGGATCCAGTAAAAGAGGCATTTTTTAAAATTAAACAAGACATAAATGATCTAAAAGAGGCAATTTTAGCACTAAAACAAGAAGTAGATTCATTAAAATTAGATAAAAATAATCAGACAATTCCAACACATAATCAGTCATATTTAGACACAAATTCAGGCATTCCAACACATAATCCAACACATGATTTGCCTTTTAAGCCTTTAAAACAGCAAAATATAGGTATTTCCACAGGAAATAGGGGGGTTCCAACAGACAAACAGACAAACCAACAGACAGACAATTTATTAGAAAAAGAGGAAAATATGTATAGGTTTAATGAATTTGAACAAGCAAAAGAAGTTTTAGATACATTAGATAATATTAAGAAAGAAATCAGACTTAAATTCAAGAGATTAACTCCCCAAGAAATGCTTGTTTTTTCTACCCTTTATTCTCTTGAAGAAGATTTTGAAACTAATGAAATAACTTACAAACAGATTGCTCAGAGATTAAAATTAAGTGAATCGTCGATAAGAGATTATATTAATAGATTAATTATCAAAGGAATACCAGTAATTAAAACAAGACAGAACAATAAAACAATTACTCTTTCAATATCCCAAGATCTAAAACAAATAGCTAATTTGTCGACGATAAACAAGTTAAAAGATTTATAATTTTACTATATTAACCTTATAGTTATTTTGCTTTATCGGTTAAACGACTATCTATGATTAAATCTATTAATCTTCTTTCTTTTTATTATTAACCCTTTCAATTCGTGTGTAAAAAGTACACATAATCTTACAATACCAGTTACCCACTACATTTTCCTTATTTTGCTCTCACTCTTACACCAACAAGTTATTTTTTATCTTTACTTTTGTTGTTGTTTTTACTCACTTTTACATGATCACTTTGGATTTTTAAAAAATCTAATGTATTTCCCTCACTTTTACGTGTTTTTATCTAGATTTTTAAGAAAAACCTCTAGTTTCCCCTAATTTTCACTGTTTTTCTTTGATTTTCCTCTTTTATTAACTCTCACTTTTACAGTTTTAAGCACTATATTCTTCATGTTTTCAGGTATAAATAGCCTTTTTTTACCATTTGCTTCTGTAATCTCTTCAACTAAACCCTCACTTTTCCGTTTTAGACTGTTTATTTGACCTCTAATAGTACTTTTATCTTTTCCTAATACTGCAGCTATGTCTTCATAGCTTAATTTCATATCTGAATTAAGTAAAGCCCATACAATAGCTCTTTCAGTTATTGTAAATCCTGATAAAATGCCTGTTTGGACAGCTGTTTGGACAGCTGTTTGGATACCTTCAACAGCTGTTTGTTTATTAAACACTGTTTGTGCCTGTTTGGACAGCTGTTTGTTTATGCCTCTTTCAAAGAATGGAAGAGCACTTTTTAGACCTTCTAACTCTTCTTGGAGCTCAGAAATTTGTTCTTTTAAGTCAGAGACCATATTCTTTTGAGTCTTTTGTTCTTCGTCGATATATTCTATCCATTCACCAACTTTAGAGAAATCTTTCTTTACAGAGTTAAAAGAATCCTTAACACTCTGCCTTAATTCTTCCATTTCCCTCTTTCTTTTAAAAAACCAAAACATGATATATTTTTTTGTATATTTAAGTATTTAAATCTTTCTGAAAAATAGCATAAACAGCTGTTTAAACACCCCAAAAATCCAACTAAAAAGCTTGGACAGCTGTCCAAACAGCCCTTTAAACAGCTAAAAATCTCTATTTTTCACATCTCTTTTTTGTCGACGATAAAAGAAAATTATAAAGAAAATCATCGACGACAAAGATAAAAAACAAGAGAAACACTTCAAAAACAAGAAAAAACATTCAATTCTCACCAAAACATAAGAAAATTTATAAACTCAACACACTATATTTAGTCATGAGGTTACATAAAAAGTTTTCTTATTCTTTTACATTTGCATTAGTTGTATTTTTCTTATCTATGATATTTACTTTTATTCCTTGTAAAACAGCACCAGTAGTGCCTAATCCCCAATATGTTTGGAAACTCTGTAATTTAAATCCAGACTCTAAAACAGTTCTTGGAATAACTACAAGATATTTTGGTTTTACAGACAGTATCACATATTCATATATTGCAATTATTGTGATCTGCTTTGTACTGGCCTTTTTAGTATTGCACTTTGTGCCATATAAAAAGAATTAAAATCCCCAATATTTCCTACAAAATCTAATAAATCTAATATATGCACAAAGCCAACCTAAGTGCACAAAATCGCGGTAAACACAAAAAAATTGGGAGCGCAAACCCAATTTTCACTATTATATACACAAAAAACCACTATTTTTCTACATAAATCCTTAAAAACCTGTGTTTTTTGTAGGTTTTATGAAAAAACCTGAAATATTAGATCTTGATCGCTGGACTTCTAGAGTTATTGAATATAAAACTGATCTTGCTGAAAGAATCTCTCTTGAGGGAAATTCTGGATGTTTCTTTTATAAAGGAACAGGAAATTGGTCTAGTGATTGGATTTGGAATGAAGTAGTGGATAAACATTATCTAATTAGACATTATGGTACTGATTTAGAGAAAAATTGTATTAGTGGAAGAACAGAAGGAGTAGCACATTCTTTAGAAGAAGCAAAACAAAAATCCATAGAACTTGCGCTTAAATTTGCAAGGCATCATGAAATTCCAATATTAAATGAACAAGAATTTTTAAAACAACATTATTCACAAAGCCAACCTAAGTGCACAGATAGAGATCCTACGCATCCTAGATGTTTGAGTGGTAAACAAGTAAAAGTCCCTTAAATTCTCTATTTTTCTATAAAAATCAAAAATTACACACAAAAACAACTTTTATGTGTAAAAAGTGCGCATAAGAAGGATTATACGAACAGGGTCTTTTTATGAGGTTTTTAGAGCCCTTTCTTTCCTTTTGTATGCATTAATTAATGTCCTACCTGAGAAAAAAAGAGGAAAACAACAACCCAAAGCTGTTGTTGATATAAACCCTTTTTTTTGATAGTCTCTTCTTTTAGCAAGAACA
>Ga0268276_1000581_pt1 | contig 41891 bp, 33 predicted proteins | sample saktaG_4_FD_190145 | JGI IMG/M metagenome (GOLD analysis project Ga0268276, IMG submission 190145) | Saline water microbial communities from Sakinaw Lake, British Columbia, Canada - sak_2010_1_5_45m | ecosystem: Environmental > Aquatic > Non-marine Saline and Alkaline > Saline ...
AATTTCTGACACTGTGAAATATATTTTGGAACAGGCACAGCATCATGCTGTTGCTTGTTAGGGGAAGCTCAGCTCCCCTCACTGGATACTTGGGACTTTAGTCCCAAGAGGAGGTCATTTTTTAGTTTTACCTCATTGGAGCAGGTGCTATGTCAACATAAGCAGGAGTTTGCACAAAGCCTAGGCTTTGTATTGCCTCGCCTAGTTTTCTATTCTCAAATATCACAACACCGCTGTTTGCAGACTGTTCAAGCATATGCTTAAAGCTGGCAATAATCCTTTCATCAGTTGCTGAAGAAATAGGCATATGTGCATCCATTCTAGTTGTGTTATCATTATAATGAAAATGAGAAACCCATTTTCTGATGAGATCATTATCCCAATTCAAGCTGTCTGTCAAAGCAGCATTACTTATCGCATGGCCAGTGTCTATACAAAGCCCTAAAAATGGATTTCCAATCTTTTCAAGAAGCTCGGCAATATCACGCGGATTTCTTGGAGTAAGATATCCATGAGTCTTATCTTTTCTGTCGCATAAATTTTCTATAGCTAAATGAGTGCTTAGCCTATCTGCGTGATGACTTAGTATGCGCACTTGCTCTTCAAACTGAGCACTATTTGTAGGGTAATCAGTATGGGTAACAAACATTCTAACAGGGATTTCTCTTATTAAATCGACAGCAAACACATATAGGTCCCTAATTGTTGCGTCAATACCCCCCATACCGCATTCTGGAGCAGGATTATATCTGAGATGTACTGAGTATATCTTTTCCTTGTAGGGCATAATTGCTTCTGCAACTGATCCTAGTTCAGATATGCTTGTCGGAGACGCATTAAAAAAATCCATTGCTTTTTCCAAATCAATTTCCAAAAAATCAAAGTGCCGTGCGTATTCATCCAATTTTGAAAAATCTTTTACACTTGCGCCTAATTTCCATTTTTTCATTTCAATCTGTCTCCTATCAAATCTAATGCTAACATTCTCATGCCTCATACCTCAAGATTAGTTTTCTGTCTGAATACATTTGCCTTAAAGCGTCAAAACTCAACTTAGATGCAGCACCTTTATCTAGTGCAACAATAAGATTATCCATATTCCTCAAGTAGGAAGGCGGGCAGAATGCGTTTTCAGCTGATTCTAATGTTGATTTTATTGCATCTGCTTTTCCTTCTCCAGAAGCAAGCAATATTCCTTTTCTGGCAGAAGTTAGAGTTCCAATTCCCATTGTCAATGCGTAAACTCCAGTTGGCTTGCCTTCTGCATCAACTTTTTGGACAAGATGGACTCCGATATGTTTTGGGGTTGGTGGGAAGTTTGAAGCAACGTGCGTTGGGTTAGCGCCTAGGCCCATTACTGCAAGGTCAATACCATAAGCCGCAATCAGGCTTCCATAATCTTGGCATGCATTTATAAGCGAAGGTTCTGTTTTATCTATGAAGCTGAAGTTTCCTAAGTCAATGCTTGCAGGCAATGCTTTTTTCAAATCATCAAATCCTTTAGAAGATTCTATATCACAATCTAATGGAAATGCCATTACTCCGCTAAAATCAAAACCAGATTTTATCAACGTATCATAAAGCTCTTTTGGGCTGCTTCCTTTTGCTGCAGCTACAAAATATTTTGGTGTACCAGTTCTCTGGCTTTGTTCTATATCTTTTATTGTTCTTGCGACTAGCTCTGCGCTTACTTCTTTCCAGTCACCAACAATAATTTCCAATACTTTTCCCATTTTAAGCAACCTCCTTCAATCCATTATTTTCACACCCTTGGCTTGCCTTTCTTAAGACCAGCTTTTCATGATTTCTTAGATAACTGACCATATCTTTTATGGATGTCCAGGCAGCAAGATGCAATGTTGGCTCTTCAAAAGAAAGGGACATATCAACAACCTGCCTGTCAAGCGTTGCGATAAAGCTTCTGCCTGCTTCTTTTATGTGGGCGGTATAGCCTAAAACAATTTTAGGGTCGCTTGCTATATATGCATCCATGTATTCTTCGCCGCTGTCATACCCTATTTCACTTTTATATATGCAATGAAGCGGAAAATGCAGCTCACGAACGTTATTAGCCACCAATATTCCAAAAATCTGCTCAGCCAAACGTTCAGATGCAAGCTCATGGCAGTTGCCGTTTCCAACACTACCGCCAACAACAATAAATCTCCTGCCCTGCACATTATCTATTGTATAATCTCCTGGAACTGTTTCATTATCGACAATATGGTATCTAATTCCCTCTAACTCAAAATCAGAATAGCGCGGAGATTCTCCCCTTTTAGGATTCCACTGCAATCCTATCTCTTCCTGCAGGAATGACTCATGGTATGCAGAATGTTCATACACGTCTTTTGCTACTCGCGCTTCAAGCAGCTTTTTTAATGCGATTGAGCAGCATCCTATTGATTCATAATGCTCATTAACATGAACTATAACTATGGATACATCTGGCAGAGGCTCAAGCCTGGTTTCTAAACTTTGAGAGCTATCGCTAGCTATAATTGGTTGTGTCATTTTACTTACAGCCTAAATTACTCTTTGAAATTGATTATTTCTTCTGTATTACTGGACAATGTTATGTGAACGCATCTTATTTTTGTATTGTATATCTTTTATCAGCCAATATTATCAGGATAACCTTCACATTGCCGATTCTCACTGCCTTCTCTTTTGCAGCTCTCTGCAAAATTCAATAACTTCAGGAGCAGTCAGCCCATCTGGAACTCCAGCAAGCTTTACCCTTCCGCTTTTGTCATAAAACCTTTTGATATCCTTCTCATCGGCAATGCCTAAAGAGACTTCAACTAAAGTAGAGCCATTTTTATGCAGATTCCTCGCGGAATGCACACCCTCTCTTGAAATATGAACTGCGTCTCCTGGCTGCATTATAGTTTCATGCATATAGGATATCATCTCTTTTTTTGCGGTTTCAACTTCCGAATCAACTATAGCATCACTCCTATATGCCGCCATAAGCCCGTCAACCAAATACCAAATTTCATCTCTATGCCTATGCGACTGTATAGAAAGCTCATCATCAATATGGATAATTTTGGCAGTCGAAGTATTATTCCTGCTTATAGTTACATAGAATCCCCATGGCTCCCCTAAATCACACCCATCAAATTTGCAGTCTTTTATTGCCAACCCATTCCTTACTCTATAATCCAGGCTTAGGTTAGGCTTATCAGCTGGCAGCCCTGCTGTTTGAAAATCATGCCCTAAAGCTGCTCTTTCATCCATTAAAAAATAATATGCCCTTAACAGCGCAGCATCTCCTGCTTTTTTCTCAAATACGGCAAAGGGGTTGCTATTTTCGTCAACATAAACAGGAGTTACTTTTCCTTTTTCTGTTAATGCCTGCTCAGCTTCCACATTCCTTTCTAATTCGCCAGGAGAAACTCCAAAGTATTCATTTCCCAATCTCCTCATTATGTCTTCTTTTCTTGGTCCGTTTAACCTTCCGATGTATGACATTTTGTTTACCTCACAGATTTCCAGCTTCTTTCAGCCCGAACAATCTTTTTTGCTCCTGTGCATAACGGCTTGCATTCTCTTTAAAGTAAGGTGGATGCTGAGCTTGTATGCAGCCTACAACAAAATAGCCTGCCATCATTAATGCGCCATAATTTGCGCCTGCAGGCAGCGGTATGTTCAATCTTGCAGATGGATCGCCAAATTGGTTATTTTCATAGCCAAAGCTAATGAACATCTCTTTAGGAGATGGGATGACTGTCTTGGCGTGTATTGTTTGATCTACAGTAAAACACCTTCCAGAAACTACTGGCTGAAAAAGCTCGTCAAATTTTGTCAAGAACATTTCTCTTATAGCATCAAATTCCGGCTGCACCAGCAGAAAGAAAGCATCATATTGCGTAAAATCAATACCATCTATTCCTGGCTTTACTGCGCTTGAAATATGCCATAATATTTTATTTGGGTCTTCACCTGTTTTTGAGAGCAGCATTCCCAAATAAGTAGATGTGTTGTATGTAATGGGCTCTTCATTGCTTGGAAAAACTATTGTTCTGTCTGCACCAACAACTTTTGCAGCTGGAGAATCTCCCTTGCAGGTAAGAAGATATGGTTCTATCCCCCTTTGTTTAAGGTCTTCTGCAAGGATAGGCGCATGTTTTCCTCCTGAGGCAGATATAATGACTGCGCCATCTATTGATGGTATTTGTTCTAGCCTTCTTTGGTAAGTGCTCTCATCAGCTACTACAGCATCACAATCCTCAAATAATATCTTTCCGGTTATCTGAGCATTGCCGCTTCCTACAACCAATGGCCTGTTAAATTTTTTTAGAGCCCATTCTGGCACTCCCTTTGCAATGTACAAATTTAATGCATTTATCACGCATTCATCCAGGTTTATCAGCTCTGTCATTTTATTTGACCTCCATGGGTATTATTCCAATTATGGCTGGCCTTAATTGCTTATATCCAATATGTTTCAATTCATTCTCAGCGTAAGCCAGCTTTGCGCCTGTCCTGAAAAGATCTTCTTTTGATGCTAATGTAACACCAGATGTTGAGTTTCTTGAAATTCCAATACAATAGAACCCTAATTGACTGACTGCAGCAACACCTTTTGGAGCATCTTCAAAAACAACAGCATAAGGTATTTCTTTTCTGTCTATCTTCCCTAACAATTTTCCATATGCCATTGCATAATGATTTATTTTTTCTACTTTGGCGCCATGCCAGTGGGTGATAGCTCCTAAAACTGTTGTATTAAATACATCATACAAGCTGGCATCTTTACGTGCTGGGGTATATGGTACCTTTACTCTTTTTGCGAGTTCAATGGCATTGATGCTTTTTAGTATTGCTTCAGAATTCTCTGAGGATGAAACAGCAGCAACTGGAATTCCTGCGTTTTTAGCCCCAAGTATTATTTTTGAAATATCATCAAAAACCCTGAAATTTCCATCTGCGATATATCCATCAAGATATTTTTGTTTTGCAGGATTCCTGAATTGTTCAGCAGATTCATCTCGTTTATGTGTATCTGTAATACCTTCTCTTTCGTAATAAGTTGGTTTAGCTCCTTCACGCAAAAGGCCTAGAATATTTCTTGCGCCAGTAATACCTGGCTCTCCAGCAACATGCTTTGCATAAAAAAGAGTAAAACTAAAATCCTCAGGAATTATTCCCCATTCAACTGCAGCAGCTTTCCATGCTTCTTCGTGAGGAGTTTCTGCTATAACTCCATCTACGTCGAACAAAAAAATTACTCTATCTTCAAGTCTAGGTAATATCATTTTTTTCACCCTCAATGAATCCCATAAGTGGATTTAAGTTCACATCTCCTGATTATTTCTGCTACCTCTGCTCCGGCAGCCATCATTTTCAATGATTCTGCAGTTTTCAAAGGGTCTGCAAAACAGGACATCTTTGTATCCAGGTCAGTCAAATTCTGTATACATCTCTCTTTGTTAGAAAGAGCGTATTCTACTGCATTGCACATGCTTTCTGTGGTGCATAGTTTTCCTATTCCTTCAAGGTGGTGTCCATATTGTGTAGTCATTTGCACTAGGCTTTTCACCTGATCCTGCACACTTTTTAGGTAGAGTGCTTTTCCTCCACCCAAAATCTCTATTCCCATACTTTTGATAACTTGTTCATAGCCAGGCCTGTTCAAAGGAAGTGCTATTATGGGCCTTGCAGCCCTGATTGATTCATATGTGCCGCCTGAACCTGTTCCCTGAAGCAATACATCAGCGCATGCTACTTTTTCCAGATGCTCTTTCTGTCCTACTCCTTTCATTAGCACAAGATATCCTTCATTTTCTTTGCTTCTTACTCTCTTGAATCCATCATGCTCTTCAACTTCATAGCCTTTCTTTCTAAACTCTTTCTCAAAATCTCCTTTTCCGTCTGTAAGCCCAAAAACACAATCCTTTCTTATTGCAGCAGCTTCAACAAGCATCTCAAGAAGTTCTTCTGCTCCTGCTCCTCCACCGAATGTGCAATACACTAAATTTTTATCCGGGGCCTCACCTATTTTTGTGAGAATCTCTTGTTTTGCACTCTTTCTCTTGTTTTTATCATCTCTGTATCTGTCAAACAAATCTATTATCCATCTTGCAATTGGAAATCCCATTGGGATTATCTTATGTTGATAATTGCTGAATTTGTAATTGCCAATAACTTTCTTAAAGAAATCTATGTCCGATGACAAGTGTATATAATCTACTTCATCAAAGCATTCTCTTCTTGTTTCCCCTATAGAATAAACGCCTACCCTGTCCCATATCTGTGTCTCTATTTCGAATGCTATTTTTGCGTTAGGAGCATTGCTTTTCAACGTTCCAGGATTTTTCACACCTAACACTCTGGCTATTTGCTCTATAAATACGCTTTCTGGAGCATTCTGGTCGTCAATATAAACAAGCCTTGTATGGGAATCAGTGTTATCTGTAACACAGAAATAATAGTTTACTAACGCATCTATCACGTCATCTGTAACTTTTAGGCCGTTCTGGTTGAAATTTGTGTTGCCTTCCTTTAAATATACATTCTGTCCTGGGTTGAAATCTAGATTTACTCTGTATTTCATGTCTTCAACAAGGCCAATGTTCACTCTCCTTGTCAATTGCCCTAATGATACAGCGAATCCTGAGTGCGCCAGTACTTTTACACTATCCCCAAAAGCTTGGTAATTTACGAAGTTAAGAGCCCTTAGTATATGCCCCATTCCTCTTCCATCATTTGCCTTTATGAGTATTTCCAGCGACATTTTTATCTTATCTCCTTTAGCTTAATTCCTAGCACAGCTATTGCACTTGGTCTGAAATATGAGCTTACGTTCTCGTAGCCACCATTCGGACCATGATACCATGACCATGTTGCCACAGAGCCACCTTCATCGACTATTATTGCGTCTTTCATTCCTCTTTGGACTGCTGTATTGCCTACTTCAGCAAAAGAGCCATACATCTGTAGAATCATCAATGAATCATCATCTACACCAACAATATCAAAATAATATTCAGCAGTGCCTAAACCTTCGTTAAGTGCCTTAACGCAATTCTCCTTGAATTTTTCAGGATAACCTCCATAAAGTCTCTGCACTAATTCTCCTTTTCTTGGCCTGTCTGCTCTCCCATCTATATGTTCAGGTGAGGATTTACTTACTGGAAAAATATGTGCAACATCATAATATTGTTCGACGATATCACAGAGGTCTAATAATGCTCCATCTCTAACAAGCGCTTTTCCAGAAGCAGCCCAATCAATAGAATCAGAAAGCCTATGAACTAATCCGCCATCATAAACTTCATGTTGTTCATCAAATCTCAATTGGCTTATGTAAGGTAATCCTTGTCTTGGAGTAACTAAGCAAGAATAAGCCCTACCTGTGCTAATATCTCCATTTCTGGTGATTCCATATTTTTCATCTTCAGATAATCTTATCAATCTGATAGTTTCTTTAGGCTCTTTTGCTACTTTTCCAGCTGGAGTCAAAAACTCATTTAGTTTTGGCTCACTTTCCCATAAAACATGCCATGGGTTTTGTCCAAGATCACGCCATCCATTGAGATATGCCGGAACCAAAACATGCCCGTCTTTATCTTTAATTCCTAAGTTTACTAAATGTTTATCATAATCATTATGTAATACCCTTCTCTCTGAACTGTCATAAGCCAATCTTCCCTCAATAATTTTCACCCCATCAGGATTCACAAGGTCCCCATTTTCAAAAGTAAGGTGCCTGACTAAACCAGAACCTAGATTGACCCATGTCCTATTAGCAACTGAAATGCGCATCTCCGCAATCTGCTCAAATGGGATTTTAAGAAAATAAGTAAATTCTTTGTCATGCGGTCCAATAAATCGCTCAACAACTATCCCTTTGTAATCTGCTTTTCTTGGTAGGTTTGGCATTTTACATCACTTAAACTCCATAAGCTTACAATTTCCAGTGATTGGATTGCTGCCTAATGTTTTCATGTACATACTGTCTCCAACTTGCATCTGATTTATATTTCTAAGATATTCCCATTCAAGGTCTTGCGAATGCATTACATCCTGGATTGCTTGTTTAGAAACATCTTTGTTTTTGATGAAACTGGCAGCAGTTGCTGAAGCAGTTGCCATTACTTCTAAAATAGGATAATTAGCACCACAGTTAACTCTTTCATGCTCCATCTTTGCTATCATTGATGCTGCTCTATCTCCTGCACCATTAGTATCTCCTTCATCAACATCAAATATATTTGTTCTGTAAACCTCCCCATACTCATCCATCGCAAGACATCCATATTTACCTAATGTGACATATATACGCTGAGGATTGCTGCCTTGTTCCCTTCTAATAGATTTCATAGCTTTTAGAACATCGTAATAAGTTAAATCCTGCTCCTTTTTTCCATGCGCCTTATCACCAGATTTATCTCTTAATCCATATTTAACAACTTCAGTAGGATTATATATTGTCAATGCTCCTCTTTTAACAGCTCTTTCTGACAAAATAGCATATGATTTTGCCATCTTACTTGTCAAACAAATAACTTCCAATGGTGCTGTTGAAGCGCTTTGTACTGCATTTTGATAAGCAGATTCATATTGTTTTAAGAATTCATCAACAATATCGCTTGAGTTAGAGCTGTTAAGAACAAATGTACCGACATTAAAGTCAGGTGTTTGATCAAATGGAACAATTGACTGATTGTATAGGTTAGGTCCTCTTGCGATTATCTTGTCTATTGACTTTCCATCAATGCCTACTATTGCCAGATTGCCTGCCTCTTTATCTGCTCCTTGAACAAGCATATCTAAAGTTTGCACATTACCAAATAAGGCACCACTATTCTTTTCGGGCCTTAATCCAGTGACTGCAACTTTTATTTCTGGAGAATGTTGAGTAATAGGTATTGTGAAGTTAGGTTCACCTCCCCCAACAATTACTGAAACCTGTTCTAATGGAATATCAATATATCCTTGTACAGTTGGATTCTTTGCTGTAGTATATTTTCCACCTGCATAAAGTTCTAGAGTAGGTTTAACTCCACTTCCATCCGGCATTAAAGGAAAATTTACAACTAATACCTCTTTATCACCACCCATAATCCTTATACCTGCACTATCAGATGAAAATTCTATTCCCTCCTTTGAATTTATTGTTGCACCTATCTGAGTGGTTTGCAAATCTTTGACTAAATAATCTAAAACCGGATCACCAAATACCCAAATCCCGGATTCCCTTCTATTAAGTAAATGATCCGTTTCCATTGCAACTTTTGTCATTCATCTCATCTCCATCTGAATATAGCTCCCGCTATCTTAAACTCAAATTATAGCTTGGCTAGGCAAAGTCTGCTTGACTTAATTTCCCGTCATAGCCAAGATATCTTACAGCAGTGATACAAGCTCGTTGAGCTATGTCTGTAACTGGTAAGCGTGATAATTCACCATTGAATACAGATGCGGCGTGAGCATCTCCTGCTCCGCAGTTTGATGCAGGATTAGCATTTACAATTGGCTGTATTCTTTCTAGAACCCCCTCTTTTAATCTAACATGGTGTATTCCAGAACTATCTGCACAAAGAACACCATTTCTACCAAGTGTTACATAAACATTATCCTTTTTATTGTAATCTGCCCTTATCCTTTTTATGCCCTCAAATGCGGATTCTACTCTTGTTTCCTCATCTCCAATAACTTTATGATCAGGATTAACAACATAACCAAACTCATCATAATTGAACTGACAAACCCCAAAAGGAATAACCCTTTCTAAAACAAAATCAGGGTCTAAAGAATTTGTAACAACAGCGACTAATGTTTTTCCTTTAGCGCCATTTACAGCTAATTCCACTAAAGAGTGGTCTTTTAACGAATTAAATAAAATACCTTGGCAACCATTAATCAAAGCATTAACAAGATAAGGATGATATTCCCCAAATGTTGTATTGCCTAGAGGACTTTTAATAATTATTTTATCTGCTCTCTCACCTAAAACAATATTAAAGGGTACTGGCCTTGCTCCTAAAAAGTAAGGATGAATATTCATTGACTGCAGTTTATTAGCTAGCGAAGTTCCAGGTACAGCTGTATCTAAACTAGGTGTTGATATATCTAAATAATATATTTGAGCATCGGAAATTTTTCTTAATAAAACAGCGCTTAAATAACCACCGCCGCCAAATTGTTCTGTCTTTGGAAATTTCTGAACTTCCTCACAAAAACTTCTAGCAGCAGTATATTTTCCACCTGCTTTGATTGGCCCTCTTTCTACTGGAATTTCAATTTCTGAATTTTTATATCTTAAAACAACATTATGTTCTCTAACTTCAACAAAAACTTCTTTATCCAAGATGCCATCGATTGTAGCATTTCCGATTACAAGTCTTTTTTTCATTTTAAAGCTCCCGCTATCTTAATTCACCTCTAATCAAAATTACGAAGTAAGTATTCTCTTCAGTATCTTTCTTGCAGCAGCATAATTCTCTGCCCCAGGGTATAATGTGCCTGGTTCTTCTGGCCCTCTTTTGCCTTCTGTTGCCAAAAAATCCTGCAGTGGCTTTACAGCTGCCTGGCCAATCCTGATTAATCTCGCTTTGTATTGGTCCATAACAGAGGCTATATCTTCAACTGATAATGCGCTTACAAGTGTTTCTGCGTTTCTAGCTTGGATATAATCAACCATCTGCGCCCATCTATCCCATAGCTTAAAATCAACATTACTTGCTTTTGATCCAGTCCTGCGCATCGCTTGCCTGTACTTTTTAAAAACAGGCATGTCAGGGCTCGCTATCTTTCCTTCCTCCCATGAATCACCTGAATCATATTTTTGCTCAAAAGAATATGTGCAGTCAAACGGTATATGCAAAACCGGGTTTGTATAATCCCCAATCCTATTTAACAACGAAAGAAAGACTTTATAGTGCTTATTCCCCAATGAGCCGCCTACAAGAATTACCTCGCCCTTGATTTTGCCTGCGGTATCAACAGGATCAAGCTCTGTTTTTTTTGTTCTTTCACCGTTATGTTTCAGTTCAGATCTGCCAGCATAAAGCTCATAAATATTACCTGTGATTCCTGAATCAATCAATGCCTGTATGTTCGGCAATGCTATGCCTGGGTCTTCTTCAATATCTGGTGCAACAGCATCCACAACAACCAATGATATATCATTTGTTTTATGATCCATGTTAACCACCTTAAAGTACGCTTACAAGCCCTTTTGGCTTTTCTTTTCTCCATTTAGACAGGTCTTTTGCAGCAGCTTCATCAACTACAACCCTAACATTAGAGTGCAGATGTCTCATAACAGAGGAAGGATTTCTCTGGTCATAATCTCCTTCAACCATTTGGTATACTGCATTTGCTTTTTCTTCTCCAAATGCCAATATAACCAACTCTCTAAATCTTGGCATATTGCAGATATCATCAAGCAGCGTTTTTATGCCAACAGTGATTGTATACACTCCATTCTTGCTTCTTGACAAATGGGTTCCTCCATAAAAATCAGTTCCGGCATAATTGGATATCAAATGCCCATCTGCGCCTAAACCCAAAAGGGCATGGTCAACCCAATGATATTCGTTATACTTCCCAATAGCGCTATGAAACTCAAATATTTCATGAGATAACTTATCATATATATCTCTTTGATCTGGGATTATTGGATTATTTTCTGAGTGTGCCATGAATCTTCTATCCCTGGCAAAGCTTATTGCGGGTGCTTCTTTTTGCTCAGCTCTAAGCCTTGATTCCAGTTCATCATTTGTAATAAAATCTGCTTTCGGTGAAATCTTATCTCCAAATCTGCTAAATCTTCTTGTTTGCTCTTCTAATTGCTTAGCTGTTCCAGCATATTCATCCAAAACAATTACTGGAACTTCTGAAAAATCATAATCAATGCCATTCAAAGCCTGCGCAACAACAAGAGTGCTCGAACCGCCGGCTGTTGCAAGCACATACCTTTCATCTGTTACTGGCAATCTGCTTCCTTTTCTCACTCCTTCAGCATATTCATGAAATCTCTTAAGCGACCTGCCTATTGAGTAAAATATATCTCTAGCAACAGCTATTCCTGCCTCTTCAGGATTTTGGTAAACCTCAATTCTTCCGTTCATTCCTGATTTGCTTTTATCCATTTTACACCAAAAAATGTTCTGGTTTTGTCAAAAAATCCTCTTTTTTCAGCTCATCAATCACATTAAAGACCTGAATTTGGGAAATTTTGTAATTCTCCTCTAAATTTTCAACAAAATTTTGCACTTCTCCTGTATCCCTAAAAACAACTTCAGCCAAAAAGTCAGAGCCGAAGTTTACTCTTGATAATGAATTAACGTTTTGATGGTCCATCAAAAATTCCTGTAATTTTTCCCGTGAATCTTTGTCGACTTTAATCGCAATATTTGCTTTCGCATGCAATCCTAATTTTGGAAAATCCAGCAAGGATACATGCTTTTTTATGAACTTTTTTTCATGAACCCTTACTCTGTCGTAGATTGTGGTAACGGGCATCTTCATTTCTTTTGAAATATGCGTTATCTTTTTTCTTGCATTATTTCTTAGATGCGAGATAATTTCGACGTCTTTTTTGGAAAGCATTTTTGTTGGCTCCGTGAATATTACTTAGTATAGTGTAGTTTCTATATATTCTTTATCAATATTAAATATATTTCTCACTATTGATATATAGTTTCATAAAAATCACTAGTTTTTCCGTAATGTTTATATATAAGAACGTATTTATAACGAAATATGAAGAGAAAAGTCATTAAACAGGGGCATAATACGCTGACGATTACGCTGCCTAAGAAGTGGTGCGATAAGGTTAATCTAACGGGCGGGGATGAAATAAGTATAGATGAAACAGGGACAGATCTCGTAGTCAGTTCTGGCTTAATCAAAAAAGAGGTTAGCAGGCTAGAAGTAGATATCACAGGTTTTGATAGATCTGCTATTCTATTTACTATTAGAAGTGCATATAGGCAGGGTTATGATGAGTTGTTCATAAAATTCGATGAACAATTAACTCATCGCTTTAGGGATGAGAAAAAGTACAAAACCATCTCTTTTATACATTATGAAGTTGATAGGCTTATAGGATATGAAGTTGTTGATCAAAAAACGAACTCTTGCCTCATTAAAGACGTTTCACAGGGTTCAGAAAAGGAATTTAATTCAATGCTAAACAGGATATTCCTTGTTACTTCTGATACCTTTGATGATCTCCTAAAAGGCATTAAAGAGAAGGATTTCGATTTAATCTCTACTGTTGAAGAAAAGCATGACGTGATAACAAAATTTGTTAGTTATTGCATAAGGCTATTAAGCAAAAATATACCTAAATACCCCCACGGAAAAAATCTTGAGATGTACCATATACTGGCTTCGCTTGATAACATAGCGGATGTTATGAAATATACGTCAAGAGATATAATGGAACAAAGGATAATGTTAAAGAAAAAAGCCATATTCTTACTGGAGCATATTAGTAAGATAATAAAACTATATCACTCGCTTTTCCTTAAATATGATTACCAGAAGATAATAGATTTTAATAAGGGAAGGTATGTTTTGTTAAAGGATATAAGAAATTCTACAAAAGAGCTCTCTTCCCATGAATCATTAGTTATTAATAAATTAGAGGCTGTTGTTGAGCTTATTAACGATTTGTGCAAATCAAGCGTTTCTTTGAATTTAAAATAACTATTATTTAGTAGTAAAAATAGTAAAGTTTATATATTAGCGGGCATGATGTTCTGAAATATGATTGAGCAGCTAATTTTAGATATGAAAGGTGTACTTTATGATGAAAGTAGAGAAGGCAATGTAAATGTTAAGAAAGTTAGAGAAGGGGCTAAAGAGTTTATTAATTATCTAACTGAAATGGGATTGCCTTTTGTCTTAGGAACAAATGTAACTACGGAAATGACAGATGATTTAGCTGAAGATTTGAATGATTTAGGTTTCGATATTCCAAGGGATGATGTTGTGAGTTGTATTGACCTTTCTGTCCCTTATTTAAGAGAGCAAGGAATAAGAAGGATATTTCTCATATCAGACAATGAAAGGTTAAGGGATTTTTACAGGCAGCAAGGCTTTGAAATTGTGGATTACGAAAGCGATGCTGTTGTTGTGGGATTGGACAGGGATTTACGCCAAGACACAATACGGGTTGCTGTTAATGACTTAATTGGTGGGTCTACACTTGTTGGGCTTCATAGATATATGACAAGGGTAAATAGTAATGGAGAAACAGAGCCGAATGTCGGTCAGATAATTAGCGATTTAGAGAAGACTGCCAGGTTACATCCTAATCAAACAACCATAATTGGTAAACCCTCTCCAACCTTTTATATTGAAGCTATGAAGAGATTGCCTTCCCAAGAGCCAAGCGCTACTTTGATGATAGGTGATGACCCTGTTGGTGATTTATCTGGAGCTTACTTATTAGGAATGCCAACTGCTTTTGTAAGAAGCAAGAAGTATAGTTCTTGGCCTGCAGAGTTGAACTTCAAACCTGGGTACGAAGTGAATCATTTAGGAGAATTGGTAGAAAAGCTTTAGGCAGCTAACCTCTTTACAGCTGGGTTATAGCCTTGAGGTTTTAAGCGTTGATGAATCCTGTCTAATAAACTTTTGAACCTAAGATAAGGACAGTCTGATAATCTATTCAGATCTAAATTTTCTGGAGTAATTGTTCTAAATCTATGCGCATAATCAATTGTGCCCCCTTTCTCCAACATTTGACAGATATAAGATGTTTCAATAAAACCATTCTCTTCCAAAACTACATCAACTATCTTATTAAATGGTAAGATAGCACCCAGATTATTTAATGCATATAGAGCATCAGATTTCATCCAGCTCTGAGCATAAGTTAGATCACTATAATCTAAAACATCAATTAAATCAACTATAGCTGGGGTATAACACGATCTACCAAGAGCTTTTATTAAAATTCTCTTTTTGTCAAGTGGTGCTCCCCTAAATATATCTAGCAATTGTGGACCTAATTGCTGCAGCATCCTATCTTCCTCATTAGTAAAAGGGTATCCAGAGCTTATCGACTCCAATACATCAACAAAATCTTCTTTATCTTTTTCTGCTAATTCAAAAAAAGGATTTTTTTGTTCCATTTGGCACAAACTTCTGCCAGCATATGCTCGTCTTAGCATTTCCTCTTTTTTATCAAAAAATACATTAGTTAAGTACTCAATAGATTCCCTACAGTCAAAAATACCTGCAGCTTTCATTGCCGCTTCTCTAACCCATGGATGCGAATCAAACAATAATTCACTTACTTTTTGTTTTGCATCTCCATAACGCATATTAGTCAAGGCTTTATATGCATAAAATCTTACCTCACCTGAAGGGTCTTCCACTAGTCGCATCAAATAGGGTGCATACTCTATTTGGGTTACTTGGTCTACTAAAAAACTATTTCTAAAAAAATCAGCTACAGAAGCCCTAACATCTTCGTCCTCGTTTTCAAATAAACCTTGGATATATTCTTCTGATCCCAATCTAACTAAGGCTTCAAAGGCTGTGAATCGCTCCCATCTTTTTTTCTGAACAGCTATACCAAAAATTTGGTCTCCTAGTTCTGAGAAACCACCGTTGCCTACAGCCTCAATTGCCTTTCCCCTCACTTCTCCTTTGCCATCTCTTAGAAGTTTTTCTAAATAAGTCACAGTTTCTCTTTTACCTATTCTTCCTACAGCATATGCACAATTGGCTCTGATATCTGAATTTGTATGGCCGACCAATTTACATATTTCTGATAGACTTTCTTGGTATGCTATTTTTCCTAATGCTCCTATAACAGTTGCCTTTATCTCATCATCTTTGTCATTTAAATAATGCATTAAATCAGGTCCTGCTTCCCCATATCCGATTGCACCTATCAAATAAATCAATTGAATCCTAAGTTCCCTGTCTACATTAGGTAACTCCTCTAAAAGAACCTTGCCTGCTTTCTCTTTACCTATCATCAGTATTGATTCCAAAGGATTTGCTTGATAGTGTTCATGTGCAAATATTTTCCTAGTCCTAATTATTTCAAATTCTGTTCCTTCAGCTTGTGCTCTCCACCATCTTTCTCTAAGAAGACTGGCCATAGGCAATACAGCATCGGAAATGCCTGCCATTCCAAAACTATAAAGTATATTTAATTTAATTCCTGCTTCTCCTGAATATTCTAAATAGCCTTTTAGAGCATTAAAACCCTTAATAGTTCTTGATAAAGCTATACTTTGAAAAAGACTTATTAAATAATCCGAATCAAATAATCTATAGATATTTTCATTCCTTTTAGACATTGGCCTCATTACACTAACTTTTGTTTTATCTAACAAATCAACTAATGTTGCTACTATTCTGCTGCTTTCTTTATTCTCACTGTCATCCTCACCTAGGATTTCCGCAGCAAATGTTAATTCTTTAAAGAAAGGGTTATATTCATGTAATTTAAAGAAACTGGTTGTATCAAAATAACTTTTACTGATAACATCTGCCAAATCGATTATCTTACTATCATCCAACATCTTAGTGATATCCAACAAAACATTCTTCCAAGCAGGCAGCAAAGCTCTCCATTCTTGGTCTTTTGGCAAATCCCACAACTCAGCATCTTCTTCATAGCTCCAGAAGTTGACATAAGCGTCCCTTACAGACAATCTTCCAGAATTAATCTCATCTGCAAATGATTCTGCTGTTAGCTCTTCATTAAAGGGAACGAACTCTCTATGAAATCCACCTGCACCTAATGAAAAGATTCCAGTTTCGGTGATTTGTTCGAGAGTTGGCATTTTAAGCAGCTAACCTCTTTACTGGTGGATTGTAGCCTTGGGGTTTAAGGCTTTCATGAATTTTTTTAACAGTATTGTGATATTCTATATATCTAGGGTCGTAATGTTTTATCAATACCTTTAATGATGAAAGGCGCCTTATTTTTCCTAAAGCTTTGACAACATCTAATTGCATGTGCTCCTCTCCCATCTTTTGTTCGAGAAGCGGAATAACTTCCTCATCCCCTGACTCAGCTAGGGTAGCCATTGCATAGAAATTTTTTTGGTTATTTGGATCTAGAGCATAATTTTTTAAAAATGCATTGGTCCTCTCTCCACCAATACAACCAAGAGATCTAATAGCTGAGAGTTTTTGCTTACTTCCCTCTCTTAAAATATATTGAATTAAGGCTGGAACTGAATTTTGATGTTTTATACACCCTAAAAAACTTGTTGCCGCACAAGAAAGAGACAAACCATAATGTTCTTCTTCAGATGAAAGTTGTTTAATTAAGACGTCCTCTAATCTTGGATTGTCAAGTAACCCTAATATTACTAAAGGCCAACCTGTATAATGCGGAGCTCTTAGGTATCCAGATAGAAATGATTCTGGATCTGGTGCATGAATACTCTCTAGAACAATGTGGAGGTATGTGTCACTTTTATTACACCTTAATTTTTGCATAGTCTTTAACGCCCTAATCATACATAAATAGCCGAATGAGTAAGCAACTGGATAACGGTCTATATTATGGGGATTTAAGATATAGTTTGCCAGAAAATCTAGTATCTCTTCCTCTCTTTTTTGATCAAGCGCAAATCGAGCGTATCTTCTTCCCCCGTGGTTTGGATTAGTAAGATAATCAACAAAGTCCTTTAGTAGTTTTCTGTATCCGCGATGGGGAAGTGAAACAGTAATGAAGTGTCCAAACCTGCTTGACAGATCCAATAATCTATTTACTACTTCTCTTATATTTTGATCATCAGCTATTTGACTAAGAGCTTCTGCAGCCAAAAATGACTGGACTCTTTTTGGATTAGCAAAATATTTATGTAAGGACTCTTCCCCTATATCTCCTCTTATCCTACATAAGGCATCTACAGTATAAGGTAATTCTTCTTTACCCTCCATTGTCATTAAGTCAGATAAACATTTGGCAGCTCTATCACCACCTATTGCCCCTAATGTAATTATTGCATAATGTCTTTCTATGGGATGTCCTGTATGGACAACTTTTTCCAAGAAGGATACTGATTGTTCTCCTCCAATTTCTGCTAAAGCCATGAAAGCTTTTCTTTTATCTTTATTAGGATCAGATAAGTAATCAATCCAGTAATTTATTGATACTTCGTTCTCGTATTGCCCTAGTGCTTTAAGAGCGGTGGGAGAACCAATTTTTTTAAGGGCTTCTTCAATATCCCAAGACAATTCCCAATCATATGAACCTTCATGTAGGGGTGAATATCTATGGTCATGTAAACGTTGTTTCAAGCTACTTACGGCATTATCGTCCCCTATGGATATCAGGATGGAAATTGCATCATTTAATTCAAATCCATATGAGCTATCTAACCCTTTTTCAAACCTAGACACTATCTCTTGAAATCTCTTTGATATTTGGGGATTGCCCCTAGGGATATTTTTTAGAATAAGGCATAGATCCTCATTGAAAGGGTCAAATCCAAAAGAACTTAATGATCGATATTCCTTCTCTTGGTTGTATGCAATATCAGCTAGTTCAAGTGCGGGACTTGGTTTTAAGAGGAGGAGTATGTAAGATAAGATATTTTTCCATGCAGGCAGCAAAGCCCTCCATTCTTGCTCTTTGGGCAACCCCCAAAGTTCAGCATCTTCTTCATAGCTCCAGAAATTTCTATATGCGTCTTGTACAGACAATCTTCCTGAATTAATTTCTTCTGCAAATGATTCTGCTGTTAGCTCTTCATCAAATGGAACGAACTCTCTATGGAATCCATTTGTACCTAATGAAAAGATTCCAGTTTCGGTGATTTGTTCGAGAGTTGGCATTTTAAGCAGCTAACCTCTTTACTGGTGGATTGTAGCCTTGGGGTTTGAGAGAATTGTGGGCAAGCATTGCAGCATTATATAGTGGGGCTATTCCAGGTGAACCATAGTTCCGTGGGATATGTTCCATTCCAAATAATATATGCCTTCTTGGATTAATTGCTCTTAATGCTTCATCATGCCAGCTGATAAGTTTACCCTCTTTTACAACTGTTTGTTCAATACTTCTTGACAATGAATTTGGAATCTCCCAACCTTTTTTTCTTGCTTCTACGCCTAATTGATTTAGCGCTTCTAATGCTGCAATGAATCCAAGTCCATCATATCCAGCACTTTCAAAATGATCAGGATTTCCCCGATTTACCTCTTCAAAATAATCCGCTATAACTTTTATTGCTTTTTCACCACCCATCTTTATAATTATATTTTGCCCATAATAGAAATATTGCCCATCAGTTCTGCATTTTTCCAGTACTATATCCAGTATGCCTGTTTTTGTCATTTTTTCCATGTTTGCTATGTTTTCCATTTCACCTAGGTGAGACATTACATAATGTGAATTAGGCATACCATTTTTTATATATGCAACTAATGCAAGGTATGATTCCTGCGTGGGAATATGTTTTAGGCCATTAGCAGCGTTACTTGTTCCTTCTTCAAGAAGTTTTATCAACAAAGGTTGTACTAGGCCCCTTTCCACCATCGTTGCAAGCTTCTCTGACCAATGGTAAATCCTGTTGTTTTCATCTATCCCATATGGTTTTATGAATGAAGCAAGTTTTAGAGTGAAGAAATGCAAAAGTTCTCTTTGTTCATGTTCACTAACCGGTTGCCTGTATATATCAAGAAAATCATCATATAGTTTCAGCACGACAGAATTATCTCTTCTTATATATCTTAAAACAGCTTCCCTTGCTCGATACCCCATTTCTTTACCTTCATCCATATTACCTTTAGCAATCTTTATCAAGCACCGTAGTGCCAGGAAATAGTATTTTGGATTTGATAGATAATCTCTTTCCAAGGTGGGTACCAATCTTGGATCATCTATTCCACATAAACCATACTCTCTTGAGCTATCTTTGGAGTCATCTGTGAAGAATTTTTTTATTCTTGTTTCCAACTCTTCCAATTCTGGTTTAGCTGCTGCATTTTGAGAAATATCTGCTTTTCCTTTATCCATCGTCTGCTTACGGAATGAATCGATATCTTTTATGTGGCCATAAAATTCTACCAAAGAGTCTAGGTATGTCCTTGATTCGGGGGAGTCAATAAGTCTTAACATGTGACAGATAGCCCAACCGTATTTTTCTAAGGAAGCTGGAGAACTAATGATCCTTTCTTTTATCATTTGAACAAGATCATGGGGTGTTTTTGTTCCTTCTAAATGGGCGATCATATCTGAAGGATCTTTTCTGTTTATCCCAAAAAATTCTGCCTTCGAATATAAATGCCCTACGATATCTTTATTATATCCTACAGCAGAATAAACACCTTCCACTACCTGGTCTCTATCAACATTATTGATGGCAAATCCTGCGGCAGGTAAGCCGGATTCGATTTCAATTAATATTTTTTTAACAAGATCTACATTATGGACATCTCTTTTTGACTGAGATAATATAGCAGTTGCTATGGCTAGATTATGGACAAATGGATTATAATCTTGTGCATTTGAGTAACTTGGTCCAAAAAAACGCTGTACCTCCTTAACTGCAAAATAAGGTTTTACTATTTCTTCTAGAAATTTATTTAGATTGTCTTCACTCAATAGATGACTCATCGATACCAATATGGAATCCCAAGCTGGAAGTATTGCTCTTAAATCTTCATCTTCGAAACGTTCTAACCCCCACAATTCTTTATCCTCTACATAACTCCAGAAATTAATGTAAGCGTCCCTAACACTTAATCTCCCTAAATTAATCTCATTTGCAAATAGCTCTACTGTTATTTCCTCATCAAATGGGACAAACTCCCTATGGAATCCACTTGTACCTAATGAAAAGATTCCAGTTTCAGCAATTTGTTCTAGAGTTGGCATTTTAGGCAGCTAACCTCTTTACTGGTGGATTGTAGCCTTGGGGTTTGATTACTTGATGAATATTTTTTGCGGACCAGTTTCTATATCTATTAAGATTTATGTTATAGCTCAATAACCAATCTCTAGTAACACCACCAGTAATAGCCTCAACAATTTTAGCTTCAAATCCCCAGTCTATACCGTCAAATTTGTCGCCCTTTTTCCATTTTGAGTAAACAGTGTCTTCCAACATTTCAAATAACTTTGGAAGGTTTTTTGAGGTTATACAACCACGTAGTACCTCTAGCATTTCCCCAATGTCCGTGTTATACTCTGCTGTTTTAGTTAATTCAAGCACCCTATCGTCGGATATTCTTCCTATATTTTTTAGTTGTTCCAATATTACATACTGCAAACCATCAGCCCTTCCTTCCTCTTCCTGTGGCCATTGTAATGGAGCTCTATCTACTTGATATTTTTTTACAAGTTTAAACATTAGCTCTATTGACTCAGGGTCATAAGTTTTGGCAAGTATTTTTACGGCTTGGCAGCACGCATTATAATCATTATCTCTTTCTAGGATGCTGAATAGTAGCCTATGAATATCTTGTTGAATGTAAACATTTTCACACGCTCTAACTGCGAACTCGCTAACTAGGGGGTGACCGTGAGTGCATAACTCCATCAGTTTTGGTTTAAATCGATCAAAGTCGAATTTAGCTAAGAAAGGAATTGCGTGGCAAGCTACATACACCTGGTGGGATTGCTTTCTGCCCGGCGATAAATTATTCACAATATAGTGTAAAGTGCCTAAATTCTCTTTGTTAGGATTTTTTCCTAGCAGTTCAACTGCTTGTTCTCGGATTCTGTAATTTGGATCTTCTACAGCCATTTTTCTAACATAGTTGTTTGGTTGGAAATGTGCTTGGTTTAATAAGCGTAATGCCATAATTCGAACTGCAAAATCGTCGTGCTCTAAGGCCTTGGAAAGATAATCGATGTGTATTGCGCTATTTAAATCGTGAAGCTCACTCAACCAAAAGAAGTCATCGCTTCTAGGCAATAAGGGAATTGCTTCGAATACTTGTGGCAAAATAGATTCTTTATCTAGCTTAACTAGGCTGCAAACACATTTCTTTGCAAACTCTTGGTCTTCTTTCGAAATCTCTTTTTGCATGTAAAGTGAATGCAGGGCAGTCGTTATTGCAGGAATCGCCATTTTCTCTCCTGTATCCCCCAAAGATTCAGCTGCTTGGCATCTTTTATCAGGATCACTTAAATATTTAGCTAGAGTAGATGTGGCTACTTCGCCATTAGCGGTTGCTAGCGCTTTCATAGCTAATTCCCAATCTTGCCTACCAGAGTCAAGATATCTAATTACATCTATAGTAGCATCATGTGCCTTAGCAAGTTGGATCTCGATTAGAATTTCGTGCTCCAAAGTTTCATTTCCTCGCCTTAAGTCACTGTATACCATTTTTCGATCTTCTTCGTTGCCAATTTGTAGGAGTGCCTTAACTGTAAGGCTCGTTACATCTGGTAACTCATTATATATTTTGCGTAATTTCACATTAACTGGTTGCTGTTTTTTTTGTTCATAGAGATTTCTAATGTATTGCCTTGCTTTTTCTCCACCTATCTTACCTAAAGCCATTACGGCTAGTCTTTGCCCGGGATTGTTTGGGTCTGACAAGTATTCAAGTATAGGATCCACTGCTTTTTCATCGCCTATTTCACCTAAGGCGTATAATGCACTATAATATTTCCATTCAGATTTTTTTAAATTAGGCGCTTCATCTGTTTTCAAGTACTTAATAAGAAAATCTAATGCCTGTCTAACTTTTCCTAGTGCAATAATTTTAATAGCATCTTGTTTGAATTTACTTTTTGAATCTAACATACCGCACAAAAAGCCGTAAAATTTTGGCGAATTGAATAGATTGTCGAATGGGTGAACAAAGTCATCCCAAGTGTATAATGAACGGTAGAGTTTCTGAGATGCTGATTGATTAGTCATATCACCTCTGCCCACTATTCTAAGGGTAAGATAAGCGTCATCAAAGAAAGGATTATAATCTCCTTTTCGTAGTTTTTTTGCGGCCCTAATACAATTTTCACTTAGAACTGCTACCAATTCATTCTGGCTACTAGGTTTCGTCAACATATCAGCAACAGCTTCAACAATCCTCTCCCACTTTGGCAGCAACGCTCTCCATTCCCCATCTTTTGGCAGACCCCATAACTCAGCATCTTCTTCGTAACTCCAGAAATTAATGTAAGCATCCCTTACAGACAATCTTCCTGAATTAATTTCTTCTGCAAATGATTCTGCTGTTAGCTCTTCATCAAATGGAACGAACTCTCTATGGAATCCACTTGTACCTAATGAAAATATTCCGGTTTCAGCAATTTGTTCTAGTGTTGGCATTTTAAGCAGCTAACCTCTTTACTGGTGGATTGTAGCCTTGGGGTTTAAGGCTGTGTTGAACCAATCTAGTTGTTTCTGCAATCATTCCTGCGATGTTTAAACCGTATCTTCTCTTGATATCTTTTAGAATTTGATATTGCGTCATTTTAGCTAAACCATCTATAATTCTTGAGACTGAGAAATGCGCATCTTCATTAATAAAATCCAACAATCTTGTATCATAATGTCTTAGCTCTATAAGTGCTTCTGCAGCAGAAGCCCTCAATTCTATGTTTTCCGAGCTTAGTAACTCAGATAACAGGGCATCATAATGACCTATCTTTCCTAATGCTCTTATTGCATAAGGTTTTGATTCATCATCTGTTGTATTTATATATTCAATTAATGCTTGTGCAGCTCTTTCACTCCCGATTTCTCCTATTGCTTCTATTGCATAAAATCTCCAAGGGTTTTTAGGATTTGAAATATAGTCTATAAGCACATCCACAGCTTTTTCGCTTTCTGTTTTGGTTAATGCACCCATTAGGTGGCATCTTTCTGGATCCCCTGATGTTGAGATATACTCTATTATCGCATCTATTGCCATCTTAGTGCCTATACTAGCTAATGCTTTAGCAGCCCATCCTCTACCTACACTTTTTGGGTCAAATAAATATTTTATTAAAACCTCGGTGGCTCTTTCACCTTCAATAAGGAATAATGTTTCTACACCATAGTATCTATAATTATCTTCTGGATCAAAGATGTAATCAACAAGCCATTCTGTAGCTCTTTTACTCCTGATTTTTCCAAGGGCCTGAGCTAAAAATGATTTGCCTTTTGCTCTGCCAGAAGACATATATTTGATTAAAGATTCTTCTGTTTCTTTGCTTGCTGTCTTGAATAGTGCATCTTCAAATTTTTCTTTATCCCAATTTCTTGTATTAGAAAGATAATCATTTAAAGCAGTAATAGATTTCTCGCTTCCCATCCTTATTAGTGCTTCTGCACCTATTGTTATAATATAACCTTCTGCTTCATTTAAAAAATTAATCGATGCATCTTCTGCCTCTGCAACTTTCGCTTTACTTAATTCTTCAGCGACAGCACACCTTCCTTTACTCTCTGGGTTTGAGAGGTATTCAATCAGTGCTCCTATTGCTTTTTCTGTACCTATCTTTAACAAAGCTTGTGTAGCATATTCTGTTCCTAATGAGCAGCCTTTAGCTTCATGCAAATATTTGATAAGTGGTTCTGTGGCTTGGCCACTTCTTGTTTCTCCCAATGCGAGAGCAGCAGAAGGTGAGTAAACCCTTGGGTCGTACAAATGTCCAATAAGGAATTCTATAGCTTTTTGGCTCCCTATCCTACCTAAAGCATTAAAAATTTCGTCTACACGCCTATTAGTCACAACTAAAGCGTCAAATAATATTCTTTCAGCTCTCTCTCCCCCAATTAAACCAAGATATTCTGCTGCTCTTTCACTCACTTTTTTCCTTGGATCTAATAAATGTTTCCCTAGAACTTGCAAAGCCTCATTACTACCAATTTGATATAAACATGTCACGTAATTTTCTGCGTCTTCACCATATAAATGATGACCTAGGAACTTTAACTGCTTATAATCCTGGCTTCTAAATATTTTATCGATCATGTTATCTATCTCAGGATCTCTCTTATATTTTAATTTATCACTAAATAATTTTACTATCCTTTCAGTTCCATGAATCACTTTTCCAGAAGCATGGATAATTGGGGGAATAAGGGATAGATCATCAAAAAATGGATTATATCTTTCTGGGTGTATTTTTATATAATCAAAATAACCTTCACAAACAATATCGACTAATTCCTGTGCTTTATCATCATCTAAAATAGAAGCCATATGCAACAAAACAGGCTTCCAATCCGGCAGCAAAGCTCTCCATTCCCCATCTTTTGGCAAATCCCACAACTCAGCATCCTCTTCATAGCTCCAGAAGTTGACATAAGCATCCCTTACAGACAATCTCCCTGAATTAATTTCTTCTGCAAATGATTCTGCTGTTAGCTCTTCATCAAATGGAACGAACTCTCTATGGAATCCACTTGTACCTAATGAAAAGATTCCAGTTTCGGTGATTTGTTCGAGAGTTGGCATTTTTCATCTTGCCAAATGGATGTTGCTTGCCCTTAATCCTTGTTGGTATTCTCCATCTATGATGAATCTATCCTGCCTTTTGCCTTGCCTCATTAACATTTCTGTTTGCAGATTCCATCGGTCATCTAATATCAGTTGGGCTTCTTTAGAAGAAACAAATGACTGATCTGTGACTGTCATGTATGTGCCTATTAATCTAATGCTAGGCATACATGTTTCTAAATAGTTCTTTTTTGATGTCTCATACTCGGCCACAGTCGTTCCTTTTGATATTGAAGGATTCCTTTCTAAACCGTGTCGCCAAACATACAGTTCAATACCGTCATGGATTACCTTTTGCGGAGTTGTTTCTCCGGAAAGATCCATTTTGGATGATGGCTCGTTGTACAGGTTCGTCAATATGGATACCATCAACCAGTTTTGGTTAATTTCATCACTTTGTTTCATTAAAAATTTCTTAAATTCTGCTCTTTTAGTCTCATCTTTAATTCTTGATTCTAAGTACTGATCAAGTTTTTTGACAATTGCCTTCGGATCAATATTTATCGTTCTGTAACCTGAATTCCTATCTTCATATCTCTCAAATCCACCAACTCTTGAAGTAACTATAACTTTATGGCCCAAAGCGCTTATTTTCTTGGCAAAGCCATCTACTACTTTTCTGTAACTTTCGCTGCGTAATTCATCATAGCCGTCTAGAACAAATACAAATTTATATCCCTCTTGTATGTACTCTTTTAGCCACCTATCGGGTAGTGTCATAACCTTATCACCAAGTAATCCTTCCATTATAGATGTTCTTTTTTCTGTATCGGGTTGTTCATCAGCAATATCTTCGACTTTTCTAAGCCTTAATAGTACTGGAATATATTTTCCATCTTTGTTTAAACCAGTATATTCTCCACTTTTATCTGAGGAAGGCATTAACTTGGTACTAACATACAAGGAGAATGTTGTTTTACCTAAACCACAGTTGCCAAGCATTAATACTGGCTCATTCCCGCTTAAAAGCTCATCAATTGAAACGGGCCTTTCTTCATCCTTATTTTCCCTTGTATTTCTTGTAAGTGCGAAAAATTCTGCTTCAACTATCCCATTACCTTTCTTTATTTTGTCGTCATGTGATAGAGCACGGAAATTAGCAATCGATTTTGAACCTTCTACAATCTCTTGCAGAGGTTTAGGGTCATTTAGATAACCAATTCTTTCTCTTCCGTCGTTATCTGTGTATCTTCCGAACTTAACAATCAATTCTTTTCCCCTTACCTTTCTTTTTGGTTCATTCTCGAGTATAGCATCACTCCTTTTACCTGGGTTATCTAGATATCTGAAATATGTTTTGCTTACGTCAAAACATCCACTTGATGTTACTACTAATATTTTTCTACCCCCAGATACCCTGCTAATACTATCATAAAACTTAGACATTCTAGAAAGCAAATCTAGCCTATTTTCTCCTACATATTCACCTTTGTTATCCCTTATTGCGAATAGTACATCTTTTCTTTGAATTAAATCATTTACAAATCTTGTAACCTTATACCTAGTTAGATCTTCGTCAAATGGTTTCCCTAAAATCACATAAGCTACCCTTTGCTCAGCTAACATATTCTCAATAACTTGGTCTCTATTCTCTTCATTTACTACTTCGGGTCTTAATTCCATAGGGCCGTAGTATTGAGCTCTAAGTAGGGGGGTTGGTATAACTCTATTATCAATTGCTAATTTCATTAAATCTTGATATGCCCTAATATTGTAAAAATTTCCAGGTTTTACTATGACTTCGCCTTGCTTTACTGTGTTTCCATCTATTTCCTCATTAATCTGTACAGAAATTCTCTCCAACTCGGATATTACTCGTTCAGCAGGATTCATTAGAAGCAAAACATGTTGTATAGCCCTTGGCAAATCACTGCAAAATCTTAAGTAATACTGCTCTGGGTTAAATCCTGCTCTTTGTTCTTCTGCAAGTTTTTTTCCTTTCGGGTTTAACATAGAACCAGACCATCCTGTAAGCAACCCTAATTCATTGGTAAATGTTTGGCCATGAGATAACAAATGGTAAGTGCTATCTCCTTCTTTACTGTCAGGTAGAGGGCTCAATAACGCTTCTAACTGTCTTTGTGCACTTTCAAAAAAAGCCGGAAGTATAGAGCTAACATTTATATCCCCTTTTCTGGTAGGATATACATACACTGTACCCCCAAATAAAAAATTAATGTAGTCATCTACATCTAACCCGACCTGTCCAAAATTAGTTTTAACCATAGTTTTCACCTTTCAATTCATTATTTTCACTAAAAAAATCATGTAAGAATTCACTATTTTGGGTAATTTCAAAGAGCTTTTTCATTTATCATCATCTTCAGCTCAAATACCACCCCTTTTATAGACTGTTAACCCAAGTGAATATTTAAACCTTTCTATATTTTATTATCACTTAGTAACAACTATTTAACACGAAAAAAATAGTAAAAATTAAACCTTGCTCAAAAACAGTTCAAAGCTTTTTCCTTTGACCTTTTCCTTGCTTGTATTGGAAAACTTCTCTTTAGGAGCAGCTTCAGAAATAGTTAATGTCTTAGCTCCAACCTTCTCTATTATCTGCTCTTTGAATTTGTTCAGCTTAGATGCAAGATCATCATCCGCCTTTATAAAAAGATCAATCCTGTCTTTTTTCTCTAGTCCAGCATTTTTTCTCAGTGATTGGACTCTTCTCATTATCTCTCTCGAAAATCCTTCTGCCTCTAACTCAGGCGTAAGCTCTTTGTTAAGGTAGATAAAGCCATTCCTGAAATCTGTTTCCTGATATTTTTCAGGAACAGTCCTTTCAACAATCAAATGCTCTTTGACAACATTGACTTTAGCGCCATCAACATCTACTACAAACTTCTGCTCTTTCTGTATATGGCTTAATATTGACTCTGGGCTTTCTATTGATATTTTGGCAACTATCTTAGGCGCTAATTTGCCAAAGTCTGGACCAAGTTTAGCAAAATCTGCTTTTACTGTTTGTTTTATCCCTGGAAGTGTAGGCTGTATCTTTATGCTCTTGACATTTGTCTGCAGCATTATCATATCTTCCAGCTTTTCAACAGCCTCAATTGTATTATTATCCTTTGTTGTTATGATTATCTCTTTAAGCGGCCATCTTATTCCAAGCTGTATCTTCTCTCTTCCTGCAAGTATTGATTGGACTATGCTCTGGCTTAACTCAATGTTCTTCTCAAGACCTAAGTCTATATCTTTCCCTATATATTCTGGCCATTTATGAAGATGTATGCTTTCATCTTTAAGATTGAATACTTCTTTAAGGTTCAAGTACATCTTTTCTGTGATGAATGGCATTATCGGAGCAGCAAGCTTTAATGCTTCAAAAAGGACATAATACACAACAGATATAACTAATTCCTTATCTTCATCTGAACCTATGGATGACTTGTCCCTTGTTAGCTGTATGTATGTCCTGCTCAATTCCAGATAAAGCTTTTCAATCAGCCATGGAATTTCATTAATCCTGTACTGTTCAAAAAGCTCTGTAACCTTTTTTATAGTTGAATTAAGTTTTGAAATGATATATTTTTCCTCAATTCCAAATATTTTCTTATTTAGCTTCAATTTTTTAACATCAACCTTGGAGTTTTTTGCCAGATCAATCAAATATTTGTGAAGATTCCATAGAACAGTAAGATTCTTATGCTTAATTTTAGTGTCATCCTTATTATAGTTTATATCAAGGCCAGGATTTGCCCCCCCAATCATATAATACCTAAGAGTATCTGCACCAAATGTATCTATAACCTCATTAGGAGATATTATATTCCCTAAAGATTTTGACATCTTTCTTCCTTCTGAATCCTGGACAAAGCCATGCATATAGCATGCTTTGTAGCTGTGCTTTTCCATGCTCATCATAGAAGCTACTAAAAGAAGATTGAACCATCCTCTTATCTGGTCCTTTCCCTCTAAGATGAATTCAGGAGGCCATAATTTCTTGAATAACTCACTTTTTTGAGGATAATCTAAGCAAGTCCATGATGTTGTTCCTGCATCGATCCATACATCTAAAACATCAGGTATCCTTTTCTTGACTCCGCCGCATTTGCATTTTATCTTAACTTCATCTATGTAAGGCTTATGAAGATCAGCAGGAACTTTTCCAGCTAATTTTTTCAGCTCCTTTATCGAACCCACAACAACATAATCACCACATTTGTCGCATTTCCATATTGGCAATGGTGTTCCCCAATAAAGCTGCCTTGTTATTCCATTATCTCTTAGATTATCTAACCATGAATCAAACCATCTTGAGCCTGCCCAATCAGGTATCCATAAAACCTTTTTATTAAGTTCACGCATCTTTTCTTTTAAATCTTCGACCTTGAAGAACCATTGTTTTGTAGTCTTGAAAACAACAGGGCCATGGCATCTCCAGCAGTGGGCATATTCGTGCTCAACAGGCCTTACTGCTAGCAGAACTCCTTTTTTGTCTAATTCGTCTATGAATTTTTTATTATCACCTTTAGCATCCCATCCTGAAAACTTACCCATTGTATTGTCGTATTTTCCATTTTCATCTAATGTATTGAATGGAGGTATTCCATATTTATATCCTACTTCATAATCCTCTGGCCCACATCCAGGAGCAGAATGCACTAAGCCTGAACCAGAGCTTGTATCAACATACTCTTTAGATAATAAAACTGTATGTACTGCCTTGCTCTCTTTTTTCAACTTGCCATACCATTCTTTCAATTCTTCCTTGAATGGATGCTCATATTCAATTCCTTCTAGTTTTTCTCCATTTATTGTTTCCAAAACCTTAAATGTCTTATCAAGAGAACTTATGAATACATTAGCTAATTTTTTTGCAACAATCCACACTTCATTGTCTACTTTTGCCCTTACATAATCCTCTTCAGGGTTAACCATTATTCCAAGATTGTATGCTATTGTCCATGGAGTTGTTGTCCATATTATGAAGTATTCATCCTTCTTGCCCTTTATCTTGAATTTAAGGAATATAGAATCATCTTTAACGTTTTCATATTCTAACTCGTGTTTTGCCAAAGATGTTGAACATTTGGGGCACCAATGCATTACCTTTTCTCCTTCATACAATCTTTTATTTTCATGGGCTTTCTTTACAAGCCACCACCCTCCTTCCATGAATTCATTTGTTATTGATTGATAAGCATTTTCAAAATCCATCCATACCCCTAGTCTTATGAATTCCTCATTCATAAGCTTAAGGTTATCTTTACTTAACTTCTTACACTCTTCTGTAAACTTAGCTACTCCAAACTTTGGAATCTCATCTTTAACCTTCATGCCAAGCTTTTCCATTACTTTATGTGCAATAGGCAATCCGTGCATGTCATATCCTGCCCTGTCCCAAACATCAAGCCCTTTCATCCTTTTGTACCTAAGCACACAATCTTTTAGCGATTTGTTCCAGGCAGTCCCAAGATGAATATTACCAGAAGTATATGGGGGCCCATCTAAGAAATAATAGGATTTTTTTCCTTTGTTTTTCTTTTTGGCTTTTCCATATATCTTGTTTTTCTGCCAGAAACCAAGGATTTCCTTCTCTATTTCCAATGGCTTATAGTTTTCAATCATATAGTCAAAGAGAATGCTATTTGTTTATAAACTTTATCGTTCAATAAAAAAAGGTAAAGGTTTAGAAAAATGTTATTTCTAAAAGATTATTGTTTATTTTATTTCTTTTTCCCTGTAAATATTAAGAATCAATCTTGTTCTGGTGCTTTCAATCTCTGGTCCTTGCTGCAGCCTTTTAACAAAATCATCAAGCTGCCTCCTTGTATGGAATCTCGCTAAAATCTCAGCATCATAGTCTCCAGTCATGTCTATAACCAAAAAAACATTAGGGTCAGCTGATAATTTCTTTGCAACCTCGTAAAACCCGCCTTTCTTAATCTTCAAGCCAATTAAAACCTCTATTATGTAGCCCAATTTCTCATAATCAACCACAATCGTTTTCTTCTTTATCACCCTAAGCTTCTTCAATTTGTTTATCCTGTTATTTACTGTGCCTAAAGCTATTTTGCATTTAGAGGCAAGCTCCCTGTTCGTAATATCTGCATCAAAAAGAAGAAGATTTACGAGCTTTTTGTCAATATTATCTATCTCTTTGTTCATTTTACCCTATTAAAAAGGAGTTTAGATGAACTAATATATAAATTTTTTCATTTTTTTGATATTTTGTTCAGAAAAGTGATGAAAAGTTATTTAAAAAGCATAGTAACTATATACCTTAAAATGGATGTGCTAATCGAAACATTAACAAAAAAAGCAGAAGCAAACAGTAGAATAGGGGATCATTGGTTCAGAGAGCACAACATTAAAAGGGGATTAAGAAATGAGGATGGCACTGGTGTAAAGGCAATCCTTACTGAAATATCTGATGTGACAGGTTATGAAAGAGTAGATGGTGGGGTTGTACCTGTAGAAGGCAGATTAGTGTATAGGGGGATAGAGATTAATGACCTTGTCAATGGCTTCTTAAGTGAAGGAAGATATGGTTTTGAAGAAACTGCTTACCTTTTGATGTTTGGTGAAACTCCTAATCAAGCTGAATTAAGTGAATTTTCACAAGCATTAACAGATCAGAGAAAATTACCAGATGGTTTTGTCAATGGAATAATCCTAGCTTTTCCTGATAATGACATAATGAACAAGTTAATGACAACAGTAACGGTTTTAGGAAGGGAAGATTCAAGGGTGATGGACACATCAACAGGAAATGTTATAAGGCAATGTACAAGCCTTATTGCAAAATTTCCAACTATTGTTGCTTACGCATATCAAGCAAAGAAATCACAAGATGGTGGAAGTTTATTTATACATCCTCCAAATGGGTCAAAAAGCGCTGCAGAAAACTTCTTATACATGTTAAGAGAAGACAAGCAATATACTTCTCTAGAAGCCCAAGTGCTTGATATGATGTTAGTTTTACATGCAGATCATAGTGGAGGAAACAACTCAACCTTTACAAATCATGTCGTTACTTCAACACTAACAGACACCTATTCTGCTATGGTTGCAGCATTAGCATCTCTAAAAGGCCCATTACATGGCGGAGCAAGCATGAAAGTAATGGAAATGGTGGATGACTTAAAAGCACATATTACAGATTGGGAAAATGAGGGGCAGATCACAGATTACTTAACAAGGATATTAACAAAAGAAGCATTTGATCATGAAGGAAAAATTTGGGGCATGGGCCATGCTGTTTATACGCTATCAGACCCAAGAGCAGTTTTATTAAGAGGAAAATCAGAAGAGCTTGCTGCTGCAAAAGGAAGAAGCGAAGAGTTTAGATTATATGAAGCAGTAGCCAGGATAACAAAAGAAGTAATGTCCCGACAAAAAGGGAGAGAAGTAGCGATTGCTCCAAATGTAGATTATTATTCTGGATTTGTATATGGCTGTATGGGATTCCCAAGAGATATTTACACTTCATTGTTTGCAATGGCAAGAATCGCAGGATGGTCTGCTCACAGAATCGAAGAATTGATTAATGGAAAAAAAATCATAAGGCCTGCATCAGTATATGTTGGACCAAGAAATATAGGCTTTGTGCCTTTAGCAAAAAGGGTTTAATCAAACCCACTGCTCTTAAAAATCTCCTTATCCTTTGTAATGATCAACCCTTCAACACCATCTGAACTCTCTATCAACTCCATTCCCTCCTCTGGCCCTAAAACAAAAACAGAGGTTGCTAATGCATCACACTCCAAAGCAGTTGGTGCAATTATTGTAACAGAAATCAATTCAGTAGCGCTATAACCTGTTCTTGGATCAACTATATGGTGGAATTGTTTCTCATCATCAAAGAACCTTTCATAATCGCCAGAAGTACAAGCAGCTGTATTATTAATTTCAATAATAGTTATATAATCTTTCTTGTCTCTCGGATTCTCTAAAGCTATTTTCCAATTATCCTTTCCTTTATTTCCAATAGCCCTTAAATCTCCGCCAGCATTAACCAATGCATGCTTAATGCCGTTCTCTTCTAAAACCTTAATAGCCCTATCAATAATATAGCCTTTTGCTATTCCCCCTAATGTAATCTTAACTCCTGGTTTTGTAAATTCAACATGCCTGTTCTTAATATATATTTGCTCATAACCAACCAATTTTAAAGTATCTTTAACTTCATCATCTGTAGGCGCTCTTCCCAACTCACCAAAAGTATAAGTATACAAATCAAGAATAGGCTGTACAGTTATATCAAAAGCTCCCTGAGATAAATCACCATATTTCAAGGATTTCCCCAGGGCATATACCAATTCATCACTAGCATCATCTATCTCTCCATTTTCATTCAAGATATAAACTTCACTTTCATTCTTATAATTGCTCAAAAGATTATCCAGTCTTTCAATTTCCTTAAATGCAGCTTCAATTGCATCTTCATCCCCGCCATAAGTAGTTATTGTAACAAAAGTACCCATCAGTTCTTTTGTTTGCTCTTCTTTATTTAAAGAAGAAGTACAGCCTGTAATTAATAAAAGGGCTAATAACAGAATGATCATTTTTTTCATAAATAGGCAAAAGAATAACTTATATAAAAAGCTTTATATATAAAATTCAAAAACTCCTTCTGTATGGCATCATTCATAGGGGGGATACATCCAGTATATAATAAAATAACAAGAAAAAACAAGATAGAAGTAACTCCATTGCCAAAGAAAGTAATTCTGCCCTTGCAGCAGCATATAGGGGCTCCCTGCGAATCATTAGTTAAAGAAGGTGACTTGGTAAAAGTTGGCCAAAAGATTGCAGAATCAAAAGGATTTGTCTCTGCTCCAATACACGCTTCTGTTTCTGGAAAGGTTTTAGGAATAGCAAAATCCCCGCACCCAGTTTTAGGCGAGTGTAATTCTATCATCATTGAATCAACTGGAAAGATTGAATGGGATGAATCTGTAAAAAAAAGGGACAATATAGAAAACCTAACAAAAGATGAATTAAAGCAGATAATAAAAGAAGCAGGCATTGTTGGCTTAGGCGGAGCTGCTTTCCCAACACATGTTAAACTAAGCCCGCCGCAGGAAAAGAAAATTGACACTGTAATACTGAACGGAGCAGAATGCGAGCCATACCTGACATGTGACCATAGATTAATGCTTGAACAGCCTGAAAAGATAATAAAAGGTTTTGAAATAATAATTAAGATTTTAGAGCCAAAGCAATGCTACATTGGAATTGAAGACAACAAAGAAAATGCAATTGCTTTATTTGAAGAGAAACTGCAAGATTTGAATTTACAAGACAAAATAAAGGTTGTAAGATTAAAAACAGTATATCCTCAGGGTGCAGAAAAAAATCTGATTTACTCTATAATAAAAAGAAAAGTCCCAAATGCAGGCGGATTGCCAATGGATGTCGGCGTTGTAGTTCAGAATGTCGGAACAGCAAAAGCCATATATGATGCCATATACGATGGCAAACCATTAATTGAAAGGATTGTTACAGTAACCGGCGCTGTTAAAGAGCCAAAAAATCTTTTGGTAAGGCTAGGAACTCCTGTTAAAGACCTAATTGAGTTCTGCCAAGGATATGAAGGCTCAACAGGAAAAATAATCTCTGGCGGCCCGATGATGGGCATTGCACAGTATACAGATGAAATCCCAATAATTAAAGGCTCTTCTGGTGTCTTAGTCCAAAGAGAAGAAGTAATTAAAGAACAAGAAAGAGACTGTATAAGATGTGGAAGATGCATTGATGTCTGCCCTATGCAGTTAATGCCAACCATGATATCTCAATACGCCCAAAAGGATGATTTTGATAATGCAAACGAATACTTTGCATTAGATTGTTATGAATGCGGCTGCTGTTCATATGTCTGCCCAAGCAAAATCCCGTTAGTTCATTATATTAAATATGCTAAAGCAGAATTAATGAAGCGGAAGAAGAAATAAAATGGAAAAACTAACAATTTCAACAAATCCGCACATCAAAGACAAAGATAATGTAAACAAAATAATGTGGTTTGTCGTATTAGCTTTACTGCCAGCAGCAATAGCAGGAATATATTTCTTCAAGACAAAAGCATTGCTTACTATAATAGTGTCTGTAATATCTGCTGTTTTAACAGAATTACTGATTCAAAAGCTCACTAAAAAAGAGATTACAATCAAGGATGGCTCAGCAGTACTTACTGGATTATTGCTAGCCTTGGTTCTCTCCCCTTTAGTTCCTTGGTGGACTACTATGTTAGGAGCAATATTTGCAATTGCTATTGGAAAGATGGCATTTGGAGGCTTAGGACATAATATTTTTAATCCAGCATTAGCAGGAAGAGCTTTTTTAGTTGCTTCATGGCCTGCTTTGATGACAACATGGTTATTGGTAGATGGAACTACAGGAGCAACACCATTAGGTCTGCTAAAACTGGAAGGCATCAAAACAGCCTACAACCCATTGTTAATCGGAAGCATCGGTGGCTGTATCGGAGAAACATCAGCTATCGCTTTATTGATCGGAGCAGCATTCTTATTTTATAAGAAAATAATAACCTGGGAAATCCCTGCAACTTATATTGGAACTGTATTTATCTTTGCTTTAATCTTTAGACAAGACCCAATCTTCCATATTCTAGCTGGAGGCTTATTAATCGGAGCATTCTTTATGGCAACTGATTATGTAACTTCGCCATTAACAAGGAATGGAAAGTTGATTTTCGGATTTGGCTGTGGTTTTTTAACAATAATCTTAAGATTATTTTCAGGCTATCCGGAAGGAGTTATGTTTTCAATCTTATTGATGAATGCAGCTACTCCTTTAATTGACCGTTATACAAAACTAAAGCCTTTTGGTTATAGAAAACCAGCTAAAGAGGTAAAAGAATGAATGACATGCTAAAGATGGGCATAATATTGATGGTAGTTACATTGATAGCTTCATTAGCATTAGCCCTCACAAATCATTATACTGCTCCACAAATAGACTTACAGGAAAAATTAGCAATTAAAGAATCATTAAACAAAGTTATTGAAGCAGATTCATTTGAAGGAGAATTAGGTGGTTATGAATATGAAGCCTATGATAAAGATGGTAATTGGATAGGAACAGTATTAAGATTCGAAGTACCTGGTTATTCATCAACAATTAACACTTTATTAGGCATTGGTCCGGGCAATAAAATTACAGGAATAGACATTATAAGCCAGCAAGAAACACCTGGCCTCGGTGCAAATATTGAAAAAGAATCATTTTTACAACAATTCATTGGAAAAACAAAAGACCAATTAAAACTAAAAAAAGATGGTGGAGAAATAGATGCAGTAACAGGAGCGACAATAAGCTCAAGAGCCATAACAAGGGCTGCAATAGCAATTACCACAGGGTATGACTTTGACGCATTTATAAATTTGTCAAAACAAAATGAAACAGATGTTATAACAAGCGATTCACCAGAATGGAACAATACAAATGAATCAAAAGAATAATTTTTGGGAATTAATTAAGGGGTTATTCAAGGAAAACCCCATATTTTGCCTAGTCTTAGGGCTATGCCCATTTTTAGCAGTATCTACCTCATTAGATAATGCAATTGGCATGGGGGCAGCAGCAACATTTGTTTTGGTTGCATCAAATGTTATTATTTCTTTAATAAGAAAAAAAGTGCCCAATAAAATAAGAATCCCTATCTTTATTGTTGTTATAGCATCATTCGTTACAATGGCAAGCCTATTTATGCAGGCTTACCTTCCGGCTTTAAACAAGGCATTGGGAATTTATGTTCCATTAATTGTAGTCAACTGCATAATATTAGGCAGAGCCGAAGCATTTGCATCAAAAAACAATACATTAAGCTCATTCTTAGATGGCTTAGGAATGGGCATTGGTTTTACTTTATCATTACTTTTAATCAGTTTAATCAGGGAATTCCTTGGAACAGGCTCACTAAAACTATTTGGAATTACTTTGATCAACATACCAATGCAGCCAGCAATGATATTTATCCTGCCAGCTGGTGCTCTACTTGTAATGGGATTGCTGCTTGCTTTGTTTGCCCATATAAGAAATAAGAAATATGAGGTTAAAGAATAATGGAAAACCTGTTAGCAATAATAATCGGAGCAATCTTTGTGAATAATTTCATACTGACAAGATTCTTAGGGCTGTGCCCTTTCTTCGGTGTTTCCAAAAAAACAAAACCAGCTGTTGGAATGGGTTTAGCAGTTATATTTGTTCTAACATTAGCTTCAATGGCAACATGGTTGGCTTATAACTTTATACTGGTTCCATTAAACATTCAATACCTTCAAATAATTGTTTTCATCCTAGTAATAGCAACATTAGTTCAGTTTGTAGAATTATTCCTAAAAAAAGCAAATCCAATATTATACAAAGCATTAGGGATTTATTTGCCATTAATTACAACAAACTGCGCAGTTTTAGGAGTTGCTTTACTTAATGTTCAAGAAGATTATTCATTCATTGCAGCTGTGGTATTCGGGTTAAGTGCAGGCGTTGGTTTCCTATTAGCCCTATTACTAATGTCAGGCATTAGAGAAAGATTAGAATTAAGCAAGCTTCCAAAAGCATTCGATGGCTTGCCAATAGCTTTCATTGTTGCTGCATTAATGTCAATGGCATTTTTAGCATTTTCAGGGATGATAAGATGAGAAGAGAAGACGAAGAAGAAGATATTGGTATAACTTTATTAGAGCAGCCAGAAGCTGCTGATGAAGATCTGGAAGGAATAACAGAAGACGACAGCCCTCAACCTGGAGAAATAGCAGATGAATCAGTATCATTTTACAGAAAACATTTAGCAAATATACCTCTTTTGACAAGAGAAGAAGAAATAGCCCTGGCAAAGAAAAAAGAATCAAGGATAAAAAGAATAGGTGAGGCAGCAAGGAACGAAATGACAACACGCAATCTTCCCTTGGTTATGAGTATAGCTAAACAATACCTAAACAGGGGATTAAGCTATTCAGACCTTATTGAAGAAGGAGTTAGTGGCCTCATGAGGGCAGTTGAAAAATACGATTACAGAAGAGGGCTTAAGTTAAGCACATATGCAACATGGTGGATAAAGCAGACAATAAGAAGAGCTACCAGGGACACAACACGGACAGTAAGAGTGCCGGCACATAGGGTTGATGAAGGTTATAAATTAAAGGAGATACGAAGAAAGATGCAAAGCAGAGGCAATAGAGAACCAACTGTTGAAGAAATTGCAAAAAAAGCAGGAATTAAGGTCAATGATGCAAAATTGGCATTGGATTCTACAAGCGTTACAACATTGTCGTTAGATTTTACTTTAGGGGATAGTGATGATGGCAGAAGCACTGTAGTAAATTTTATTGAAGACAAGAATGCCGGGAACCCTTTAGAGATGGCAGTAAGCCAGGATTTAAAGGATAGAATTATGGGGGTATTGGATACTCTCCCATATAGGGACAGAGAAATATTAAAGATGCGTTATGGCATTGGATATGCTTATGAGTTTACTCTGGAAGAGACAGCAAAAAGATTTAAAATAACCAGGGAAAGGGTACGGCAGATAGAAAATAAAGCAATAAACAAACTAAGGCATCCTGCAAAATCAGGGCCGTTAGAGATATTTGTTGAAGGCTTGCATAGAAAAAAAGAACAAATTAGAGGCGACCAGAAAGATTCACTTACTTTAACCGAATTAGCAGGGAGGTTAGGCCTGCCTTACAGCGCAAGAGTAGGCAGAGCCGTAATGAACCAATTCCTAAGGGATTACAGCCTGTATGACAAGACAGGTACAAGAGAAGAAGGAAAAGGCTACACCCTGCGCACCATACCCTTATCTGATTTATATACAAGGTTGCCTGCATTCAGAGAAGGCTTCTATACCATCCATGATGTAAGAAAAGAATTAAGCCAAAAGGTGCCTCTGAAGGTAGTCAACAGAATGTTACGTGATGACAGGATTGAATTTGAAGACGGAGTACATTATGTATGTTATGAACAAAAGGGCAGTAAAATGACTTATTTATTTAGTAAAGGGGGGATTAAACAAATAAGTACATACCTAATATTAAACCAGGTAATAAGGAACAAAGCTAAAACAGCATAAAAATGATAGCGCAATCAATAATAGTTTTAAGCGGACTAGGATTAGCATTTGGAGTTTTCCTAGCTTTTGCTTCAAAAAAATTTCATGTTGAGCATGATCCAAAGATAGATGAAGTCCTGAATGTTCTTCCTGGAGCAAATTGCGGCGCCTGTGGATATGCAGGTTGTCAGGCATATGCAGAAGCTGTTGTAATGAACAAGGACGTTCCTGTTGATTTATGCGTTCCTGGACAGAAAGCAGTTGCTGACAAGGTTGCTCAGATATTAGGAAGAACAGCATCAGAAAAGAAACTCCAGTTAGTTGCTCAATTAAAATGCAATGGCAGTAAAGAACTAACAACAAACAAATTCAACTATGATGGTATAAAAACATGCAAAGCAGCTGCATTAGTTCAAGGCGGGCCTAAATCATGTTCTTATGGCTGCATTGGTTTTGGTGATTGTGTAAAAGCATGTAAGTTTGATGCCCTTAAGATGGGACCTAACGGATTGCCAATAGTTGACAAAGAAAAATGCGTTGCCTGCGGTGCTTGTGTAAAAGCATGCCCTAAAGGATTATTTAAATTAGTCCCAAAAGACAAGCATGTTCATGTTTTATGCAGCTCAAAAGACAAAGCAGCTGTCGTTATAAAAGCATGTAAAGTTGGCTGCACTGGATGCAAACTATGCGAAAAAAACTGCCCTGCAGATGCAATCCATGTTAATGATAATTTAGCAGAAATTGATTACACTAAATGCACAGAATGCGGCAAATGTGTTGAAGTTTGTCCGCGCAAGATTATTGTTGACGAGAGAAAATCTACTGAAAATACGGCAGCAAAGAAAGCTTAGCATCTGTCGTAACATTCATATTCAATCTGATTAATCCTGCTTCATCTCCTGCAGTAGGTAAATGAGTTATATGCATCTCACAGCCTTCTAATTCTTTTAATTTATCCATAGCTTTCTTTGCAGTAGGATTCATAGTTGAGCTCATCGCTAATGCAATTAATGTCTCATCAACATTCAAGCAGGATGTTTTCTTGTTCAATAAATCCTTTTTCATATTGGTTATAGTTTTAATAACATCTATGCTTATTAAATCAGTCTTATCATCAATTTTTCCCAACTCTTTTATAGCATTCAATATTGCAGCAGATTCTGCATGTAATAAAGGGGAATTTTTTCCAGTTATTATCTTTCCATTTTTCAATTCTATAGCAGCACCACAATATATATCCTTAAATCCTTTTCCTTTCTCTGCTTCTTTTGCAGCTTTTCTTGCCTCTTTTACAACATTTCTATCTTCAGGCTTTACTTTCACTTCTTTCATTATCTCTTCCATCCTATCTAGTGTTTCTTGTGGTTCAATGCCTTCTATTTTCTCTCTTAAATATCTAAAATACCTTCTTATGATTTCTTGTTTAGCTGCTTCCCTGCATAGTTTATCATCAACTATTCCAGCTTTAGCCATATTAGCCCCCATATCAGTTGGAGAGCTATATCCAAATGGCTTTTTTTCTCCTGTAATCTTGCTCATAAGTTTCTCTAATATATTGAAATTTTCAATATCCCTGTTATAATTTACAGCTGTAACTCCATATGCTTTTTTATGAAATGGATCAATCATATTAACATCCAACAAATCAGCTGTTGCAGCTTCATACGCAACATTAATAGGATGCTTTAACTCTAAATTCCAGATTGGAAATGTTTCAAACTTTGCAAACCCTGTTTTAATTCCTTTTTTTCTTTCGTGATAAATTTGAGATAAACAAAAGGCCATTTTTCCAGAATTACCCCCAACTCCTGTAACAATTATTAGTTTCTTTTTTGTTTCTGCATAAGGCTGCTCATCATAACCTGCTAAAACTTTGTTAATATCATTAGGGTATCCTTCAACCTCCTTATGGACATAAACCTTCATCCCAAAATTCTCTAATTTTTTCTTGAACTTAATTGCAGAGTGTTCGCCGTTATGCCTTGTAATAATAACAGAATTAACCTTTAAGCCAAAATCCCTTATGTCACTAATATCCTTTAATGTTTGGTTATCATATGTTAGACCATAATCTCTTCTTACTCTGCCCCTCTCTATATCCTTTGCACTAATACAATATATTATTTCTATGTCTCCTAATTTTTTTAATAGCTCTATCTTTGCTGTTGGCTTATAGCCTGGTAGAACTCTTGCTGCATGCAAATCATAACATAGCTTGCCTCCAAACTCAAAATAAAGCCTTTCAAACTTGCTAACCCTTTCTAGAATTTTCTTGGTTTGTTCTTTCAAATATTTGTTTGTGTCAAAACCAACCCCTTGCATTCTGTTAAAAATAAAAGTAATCCTATTTAAACTTTGCTAATCGCAGGTGCCGTAGAAATCCCTAATCAAGAATAAAAAAGATTTTCTATATGCATTGTATGCTATTATTCTAAATCTTGCTTGTTGCTTTTGCCCTCTTGCAGTTGTT
>Ga0268276_1000583_pt1 | contig 41877 bp, 33 predicted proteins | sample saktaG_4_FD_190145 | JGI IMG/M metagenome (GOLD analysis project Ga0268276, IMG submission 190145) | Saline water microbial communities from Sakinaw Lake, British Columbia, Canada - sak_2010_1_5_45m | ecosystem: Environmental > Aquatic > Non-marine Saline and Alkaline > Saline ...
GCTCTGGCCATTGGAAAAATTGGAGCAAAAGCCATGGAAGCAATCGGCCGCAATCCGGAAGCTACCGGAAAAATATTGGTGCCAATGCTTTTGGCGGCTGCTTTTGCCGAAGCTATTGCCATTTACGCGTTGATCATTGCTTTCAGTATCAAATAGTATTTTGTCTCTGCTCCGTTTGCCGGAGCAGGCCAGAGAATGTTATTTGAATTAGTTTTGTCCGTAATTGTTTTCCGCTTTTAACTTTCAACTTTTAACTTTTAACTAATACATATGGATGATTTAATTAAAACATTTTACATTGATTGGAAACTTTTAATTGCTCAAGCAGTAAATTTTACTATTGTGCTTGGGGTACTCTGGCTCTTTGCCATGAAGCCGCTGATGAAAATAATGAAAGAGCGTGAAGATAAAATAAAAGCAAGTATTGCTAATGCGGAAAAAATTGAAATTGCCATGGAGCAGATCAAGAAGGACAAAGAAAAGGAAGTTAAAAAGGGCAGAAAAGAAGCGCAAGCGCTGATCAACAAAGCGGAAAAAGAAGCAGAAGATGTGCGGCGGCAAAAACTGGAAAAGTCCAATAAAGAAACTGAAAAAATATTGCATGACGCTGAAAGGCAAATTCGCGCCGAAAGGGAGCTCATGGTGCGCGACGTAAAAGATGAACTTGGCGGCCTGGTGGCGCTCGCTTTGGGTCGGATTGCCGGCGGGAATATTGATGAAAAAACTCACAGGAAACTGATAGATGAAACAATTGATGATTTGCGCAACGCGGAATTTACAAAATAATTGTTTATGAAAATTGCCAGAACAAAACATTACGCAGGGTCTCTGGTTGAAATAGGCCAGGAATGCGGGTGTTTTGATGAATTAATCGCGGATTTGACTGATGTTGATGAGAAAATCAATCTTCATTTGGATTTGAAAACTTTTTTATTGGACAAACAAGTGGCTCTGAAAAAAAAATCTGCTGCGTTAGTTGATATTTTTAAAGATTTTATCAGTCAGCGCACTTATAATGTTATTTTGATGCTTATTCGCGCTGGGAAACTAAATTATTTGAGCGAGATTATATTACAAGCAAAAAAATTAAATTTAAATAACAGGCAATTGGCAGAAGTAATAGTGGAATCAGCCATTCCTCTGTCGCCGGAACAAGAAGAAAAAATAGCGGCGCTGGTAAAAGAAAAATTAAAAGGGGAAGTGGTTCTGAAAAATGTGGTAAATGAAAAAATTTTGGGTGGGCTCAGACTAAAAATCAAAGATACGGTTATTGAAGGCAGCTTGTTCGGAAAAATTGCCAGATTGAAGAAAAAAATTGAGGAAATTGAATAAACTAAATGACAAATAAGACAATATAAAATTATGACTAAAGTTAGAAAAGATTACGTGATTGAAGCTTTAAAAAAGCAAATCGCAAATTTTGAAGAAGACGTGGCAGTGGAAAAAATCGGCCGCGTTATTGAGGTCGGTGATGGCATTGCCAAAGTGATAGGCTTGTCAGAGGTTATGTCTGCGGAAATGCTTGATTTTGGCAATAATGTTTTTGGCGTAGCGCTTAATTTAGAAGAAGATTTTGTCGGAGTGATGATACTCGGCGACTGGGTAAAAGTAAAAGAAGGCGATGTGGTCAAAAGCACCGGACGGATATTACAAGTGCCTGTGGGAGAAAACTTGATCGGTCGGGTGGTTGATCCATTGGGTAATGAATTGGACGGTAAGGGCAAGATTGTGGAAGATAAATTTTATCCAATTGAAAAAATAGCGCCTGGAGTTATTACTAGAAAATCAGTTCATCAGCCGGTGCAAACTGGGATCAAGGCCATTGACTCAATGATTCCGATTGGTCGCGGCCAGCGTGAGCTTATTATTGGCGATCGGCAAACCGGCAAAACAGCCATTGCTCTTGATACGATTATCAATCAAAAGGGGCAGAATCTGATTTGTATTTATGTGGCAATCGGGCAAAAAGAATCAAAGATTGCCAAAATCGTGGCTATTCTCGAGCAGGCAGGCGCCATGGAGCATACCATTATCGTCCTGGCCGGAGCATCTATGCCTACGGCATTAAGTTTTGTTGCGCCTTTTGCAGGTTGTTCCATGGGAGAATATTTTATGGATCAGGGCAAGGACGTACTGATTGTTTATGATGATTTGTCAAAGCACGCTGTTGCTTATCGTGAAATATCCCTTTTGTTGCGCCGTCCGCCAGGACGCGAAGCTTTTCCTGGCGATGTGTTTTATTTGCATTCGCGTTTATTGGAACGTTCAGCAAAACTTAATGAAGATTTTGGCGGCGGATCAATTACCGCCCTGCCTATTATTGAAACCCAGGCGGGCGATATCTCAGCCTATATCCCGACCAATGTGATTTCTATTACCGATGGACAAATATATTTGGAAAGCGATTTGTTTTATCAGGGAATTAGGCCTGCGGTAAATGTGGGGCTGTCTGTTTCCCGCGTCGGTTCAAAAGCGCAGATCAAAGCAATGAAAAAAGTTTCCGGAAAATTACGATTGGAAGTGGCGCAATATCGCGAATTGGCTGCTTTTGCCCAGTTTGGGTCTGATCTGGATGAAACAACAAAAAAACAGCTGGAAAGAGGAAAAAGAATCACTGAAATATTGAAACAAGGGCAGTATCAGCCGGTGTCAGTCGAAAAGCAAGTAATAATTAATTTTGCAGTTATCAATGGTTTGCTGGATCAGGTGCGAGTGGAAAAAATTTCTGAATTTGAACAAGGTTTGTATAAATATTTGGATAATAGCGCTAAAGTCACATTGAAAGAGATTGTTGACAAGGGAGACCTAGATGAAAAGCTGGAAGAGGAGATAAAAAGACTAGTTAATGAGTATGCTTCAACAGCCGAAGAAATGATGGTCGAAGTTGAAGGGGTAGAATAAATTTTATGGCATCGGGAACTAGAGAATTAAAACGCAGGATGAAATCCATTTCCAATACGAAAAAAATAACCAAGGCGATGGAAATGGTAGCGGCGGCAAAAATGCGTAAAGCAGTTGCCTCAGTTTTGGCTACTCGTGATTATGCCAACTTGGCCTGGGCGACGATTTTGAATTTGGCGGAAAAAACTAATCCGGATTTGCATGTTTTGTTGCGCCAGCCAAAGCAAGTGGAATCAGTCGGTTTGATACTGGTCGGTTCAAATCGCGGACTTTGCGGAGGTTTTAATTTGAAGATTGCGCAAAAGGCGGCTGCCTCAATAAAAAAATACGAAAAATCAGTAAAAGCCACTGAAATTATCTCTCTTGGCACCAAGTCTCGTGATATTGTGCGGGCGATGAATTTTAATATTGTGGCTGATTTTGTTAAACAGGATTTAACATTGTCAATAACAGATATCTCGGCGCTTTCAAAAATGGTAATCAGTGATTTTACACAGCGGAAATATGACAAAGTTTTTATAGTATTTACGGATTTTGTGACTTCAATGAATCAAGTGACGCGAGTCAAACAACTCTTGCCTATTCAAACTGAACCGGACGAATATTTGGGTGTTGTTGGAATGAGCGAGGGGGTCAGTACACGCAAAGAATTTATTCATGACAAAAAAGAAAAATATTTGCGCAAAGGCGAGTATAAATATGAATATATTTTTGAGCCTTCGGCAAAGGTTGTTTTGCGGGAAATGCTTCCTCGGCTGATTGAAATGCAGATTTATCAGACGGTACTGGAGTCAGAAGCTTCTGAACACAGCGCGCGCATGGTGGCAATGAAAAATGCCAGCGACGCGGCAGGGGACATGATTGACGACTTAACTTTGTCCTACAATCGCGCGCGGCAAGCGAGTATTACTCAGGAAATTGCTGAAATCAGTTCCGGCGCGGCCGCATTAATGAGAAAATAATTCTAAAAATTAATAATTGATGATAATAAAAATATGAACAATGGAAAAGTAAAACAAGTGATTGGCGCAGTCGTGGATGTGGAATTCACTGACGAGTTACCCTCGATTTATCAGGCGCTCGAAGTTAAAATTGGCGACCAGACTTTAATTTTGGAAGTTCAACAACATTTGGGCGATAAACAAGTGAGAACAGTGGCCATGGGTTCGACCGACGGATTAAAAAGAGGTGAAAATGTTAAAGATTTGGGTGAGCCGATCAGTGTCCCGGTTGGTGAGGAAACACTGGGGCGGATGTTTAATGTTTTGGGAGAAACGATTGACGGCGGCAAAGCGGTTAAAACAAAAGAAAAATACCCGATTCACCGGAGCGCGCCAAAATTTAAAGATCAGGCCACGCAAATTGAAGTTTTTGAAACCGGAATAAAAGTTATTGATTTGATTTGTCCGTTTGTCAGAGGTGGAAAAGTCGGCTTATTCGGCGGAGCAGGCGTTGGCAAGACTGTTGTTATTATGGAACTCATTAGAAATATTGCTCAGGAACATGGCGGTAAATCAGTATTTGCCGGGGTGGGCGAGAGAACTCGAGAAGGCAATGATCTTTATCATGAAATGAAAGATTCCGGTGTTCTCGACAAAACCACTTTGGTTTTCGGACAAATGAATGAACCGCCGGGCGCGCGTGCCAGAGTTGGTTTGTCCGGATTGACCATGGCAGAATATTTTCGGGATCAGGGGCAGGATGTGCTTTTGTTTATTGATAATATTTTCCGTTTTACCCAGGCTGGTTCGGAAGTGTCAGCTTTGCTCGGCCGGATGCCTTCAGCTGTAGGCTATCAGCCTACGCTGGCAACTGAAATGGGTAAATTGCAGGAACGCATTACTTCTACGACCAAAGGCTCCATTACTTCAGTGCAAGCTGTTTACGTGCCGGCTGACGACCTGACAGATCCGGCGCCGGCAACGACTTTTGCTCATTTAGATTCAACAGTGGTATTGTCTCGAGGTTTGGCTGAACTTGGAATCTATCCGGCAGTTGATCCGCTTGATTCTACGTCAACGATTCTTGATCCGAATATTATTGGCGCGGAACATTACGCAGTGGCTCGCGAGGTTCAGCGGGTTTTGCAACGGTACAAAGATTTGCAGGATATTATAGCTATTCTTGGTGTTGATGAATTATCTGAAGAAGACAAAGTGCTGGTGGCCAGAGCCAGAAAAATTCAGCGTTTCCTTTCGCAACCATTTTTCGTGGCGGAGACATTTACCGGCATGGCAGGAAAATATGTTTCGCTGGTGGAAACAGTGCGCGCTTTTAAGGAAATTTTGGAAGGCAAGCATGATGATAAACCAGAGCAAGCATTTTATTTGAAGGGAGGAATTGATGAGGTGGAAGGTTAGGGAGTAGGAGAAAAGCGTAAATATCGCAAAGAAAACAATTTGCTAATTTAGATTATGAAAATAAATTTTAAAATTGCCACGCCTGAACGTGTAGTGTTCAAGGAAGAAGTGGATTCTATAACTGTCCCGACCAGGGAGGGCGAGATTACTATTTTGCCAAATCATATTCCATTGATTTCAGTTTTGGCTGCCGGTGAAATGGTGGTTAGAACTGGTGAGAAAAAAGTTCTGATGGCCGTGGCCGGCGGATTTCTGGAAGTGCTCTCAACAAAAGTGGTGATCTTGGCTGACAAGGCAGAACGTTCAGAGGAAATTGATTTGGCAAGAGCCGAGGCTGCGCTTCAGCGGGCAAAAGAATTAAAAGAAACCAAAGCAACTGATGCTGTAGAATTCGCCAGGCTTTCCGCCATGATTGAAAAAGAATTGGCGCGGGTCAAAGTCGGCAGAAAACATCAGCGAAGGATTGAGCAGAGGGGTTTTAGTCAAAAAAAATAGAAAACAGTGAGAGGGGAGACGTGACATTGAAACTGCAAATTTCAATTGTCACTTTTTCCTCTTTGCTATTTTATAAATTAATCAGTTAAACCAGTATGTCACATGAATGTAATAATTTTTTAATGACCTGTATTGATTTTCGTTTTCATGAGGCTATTTATCAATGGGCAAAAGACAAAGGATTGCAAAATGATTTTGACTTGGTTTCAATGGCCGGAGTCCAAAAGTCAATTATTGACGAGGATACCAGAGCAGCTGTTTTAAAACAGCTTGATATTTCAGTCCGTCTTCACAAAAGCCATACGGTAATTTTGATCGCTCATCAGGATTGCGGCGCTTACGGCGGTAGCGTGACCTTTGCTTCATGGGACGAAGAAAAAGCAAAGTATATTGAGGACTTAAACAAAGCGGAAGAATTGATCTACCAAAAATTTTCTAACTTGAATGTAAGGAAAATGGTTTTAACTTTTGATTCTGAAAATAAGATTGAAATAATTGAAGTTTAAGAAATTGTATAATATTTAATAAAAAGGCCGGCTAAAGCAGGTCTTTTTTTATAAGCATTGACATTTTATTATTGGTTTGGTAGTCTGTAACATCAGGCAGTTATTGCTGGCCCTGAAAAGAGGAGGGACGAGATGGGACATCAATGCAACGCTTTGATTCTGACTTGTATGGATTTCCGAATTCAGCAAGCGATTGTGAATTTTGCCGCGGAACAGGGCCTCACCGGTTCATACGATCTGCTGGCCGTAGCCGGCGCCCAGAAAGCAGTGGTTGAAGTTTTGCGTCGATCCGGTCTGTTGAAGGACATGAAGCTCGCCGTCGAGGCGCACGGAGTGATGGAAATCATCTTGATCGGACATGAGGACTGCGGCGCTTATGGCGGTAGTGCAAAATTCCCGAGCCCGCAAGCAGAACTTGACGCCTATCGGCGCGATTTGGATGCGGCCAAAAGAATTATTGCCCGTGAGTTTCCGTGCGTGAGCGTGGCGGTGCTGTTCGCCCGCCAATCGCACGGTAGCAGCTGGCGTGTCGGACCGTTGCCCGACTCAGCGTAAAGATACAAATCCTGGATTCGCTAATCCAGGGTTTTTTTGTTTTTTAAAAAATGTTATAATACATTTGCAATAAAAATATGATGATACTTGATTACATTTTGCTTGGTATAATACTAATTCTAGCATTGCTTGGATTAAAAAAAGGTTTTCTGGAATCGCTCGGATCAATCGTCGGGATTATTGTGGCGGCTATCATTGCCAGCAGATTTTTTCCAATCGTAGCTTCCTGGTTTGGCGGTTCAAACTTTTCCAATATTATCGCTTTTGTAATAATATTTGGCTTGGCAATAAAAATCGTCAGCCTGTTGTTTTGGGTTTTTGGTAAAATTTTTCGTATTATTACAATTCTGCCATTTATTTCTACTTTTGATCGTTTGCTCGGATTTATTCTTGGTTTTGTAGAGGGAATTTTTATTTTGGCTATAATTCTAAATTTTATTTTGAAATATCCTTTGAATGACTGGCTGATGTGGCAGATGTCAGTTTCTGTTGTCGGCAAAACTTTGCTTACGATTGGCAGTGTGTTTGTGCCGCTGTTTCCGGAGGCTTTGAAAGCGGTGAAGTCATTTATGTGATAAAGCCCAAAATCCAAAACTTAAAATTTAAAGGTGCGCCTTTGGATTTTTTATTTTGGGCTTGAAATTTTCTTTTGATTTTGAATTTTGTGTTTTGAATTTTAAAAACGTGACCTAGCGGGATCACGTTTTGATGTTTTTTAAATTTATTTTTAACGGATGCGGCCTCGACTTCGGCTATGGGGGGTCGAAAAAACGTCGTCGTTGTCAATTGCCGGATTAGCAGCGCCGACCCGCATGTAGGCGTGACGATTATTTCTTTTTTGCGCTTCTTCCAATTTTTGCTGTACCTCGGCTTCGGGCAGCATGTGAATGTGGCCACAGGCAGGGCAGTGGTAGAAGACAGATTTTTCTACCATGAGCGCGTTGCAGATCACACCGTCCTCATCAACTCCATCGCAAAATCTTCCTTGTGTGCTTAATCCCGTCATGGTTCCTCCTTGCTGTTAACAGTTCTGCTAAAAAACGTAATTTTAGAATAACACATAAAAATTCATTGGTCAAGATAAATTGCGTGGTTGATGTTGACAAAAATGGTAATTGTTGATAAATTGAAATGTTCAAATTGAGGAGGTGAAATGTCCAAAAAAACAAGCCGAAAAGTAGCTTTTCAACAGCGAGGACAGATGTTCTTGCTTAATGCTGGTCAAGAGATATTGCTTGAGCGATTGCCCAGCAAAAGAAATGTTTCCCTTGCCTTGGCAAAGAAGCTCTGCCTTCGTTTGACTCTTCAGACCGAAGGAGAGATTTATGTGAAGCCAATAAAAGTTTTTTTTACAGCCGGCGATGCCTATCTGAATGGTGAAATCATTAATGAAGGCGGGAGGCCGACAATTGCTTTTCAGGCCGTGTTCTATTATTCAGAAGAAAAAGGGTGGATTAAGGTATAATTCTCTGCGTAGAAAGTTGCGCAGAGTTTTTTGTTTAATTACAATTTAGTAAAGATTTGCGCTGATGAAATCGTGCCTGATCGCGCTTTCAAATTTTCAGCTTCCGTGATAATATGATCACATATGAGCATTATTTCCGAATCAAATCAAGCGCAGCAAAAGGCCATTATGCATGGCGACGGACCGCAGTTGATCGTGGCCGGCGCAGGCACAGGCAAAACCCGTGTTATTACCGCCAGGATAGCCTGGCTTATTATTGAAAAAGGGTTAAAAGTTGATGAAATTCTAGCCCTAACTTTCACAGAAAAAGCGGCGGAGGAAATGGAAGAGCGAGTAGATAAAATGCTACCTTACGGTTATGTGGATTTGTGGATTGACACTTTTCACGCATTTTGCGACAAGGTTTTGAAACGCCATGCGCTTGATATCGGTCTAGCGGACAATTATAAATTGCTCGATGAAACTGAAACTTGGCTATTGGTGCGAAAAAATTTAGACAAATTCAATTTGGATTATTATCGTCCGCTTGGTAATCCGGCGAAATTTATTCATGCCTTGATCAAACATTTTTCCAGGTGCAAAGACGAAGGCATTTATCCGGAACAATATTTGAAATACGCCGAAGAAATAAAAATGAATACTGACGCGGCTGAATTTATTAAGCAGTTAGATCTAGATGATTTGTCGGAAAAAGAAAAAGAACAAATGCAAAAGCAAGAAATTTTGCGGATCGAAGAAATTGCGGGCGCTTACCACACGTATCAGCAAATATTGTTGGCAAACAACAGTCTTGATTTCGCTGACATGATTGCTTGGACCATCAAACTTTTCAAAGACAGGCCGCTCATTTTGCAAAAATATCGCCAGCAATTTAAATATATTTTGGTTGATGAATTTCAGGATACAAATTTTGTGCAATATGAATTGATCAAGCTGCTGGCCTTTCCAAAAAACAATATTACGGTTGTGGGCGATGATGATCAGAGTATTTACAGATTTCGTGGTAGTTCGATCACCAATATATTGCAGTTTAAAGATGATTTTCCGGATGCCTGCGAAGTTGTGTTGACTGACAACTATCGATCCTGCCAGCCGATTCTTGATTTGTCCTATGAATTTATTAAACAAAATAATCCGTGTCGTCTGGAAGAAAAGCTGGGCATTGACAAAAAACTAAAATCGCACAAGCAAGTTGAATGTCAGATTGAGCATATTCATGAACAAACAGTTGAAGATGAATCAGCGGCCGCAGTTCAAAAGATTATTCAAATAAAAAATTCAGATGCCGAAGCCACATGGTCTGATTTTGCTATTTTGGTCAGAGCCAATGACAGCGCCAAGGCATTTACAAACGCGCTTGAAAGTTCCGGAATTCCGTATCAGTTTCTGGCCATGCGCGGACTTTATGATAAACCGGTTATTGTGGATATTATCAGTTACCTGAAATTATTGGACAATTATCATGAGAGCGCGGCAGTATTCAGAGTTTTGAATATTCCTTTCCTGAATTTGACGCCGGGGCAGATTGTTTTGCTGGCGCATTTTTCAAAACGAAAATCAATTTCACTTTACGAATCTTTGAAGCTGGCAGCCGGTGTGCCTGGTATAACTGCGGAAGCATTATCAATCGTTAATAAATTGATTTGCCAGGTTGAAAAGCACAGCGTGCTCGCAAAAAACAAGAAACCATCTGAAATCCTGCTTGGTTTTATGTATGATTCCGGTTATCTGAAATATTTAGAATCTCAGGATGAGCGTCTGGCCAGAGAAAATCTTAGTTATGTTCAGCAATTTTATAAAAAAATTCAAAATTTTGAAACAGACTCGGAAGCGCCGCGATTAAAAGATTTTATGGAAATGGTGGAAATGGAAATGCAGGCCGGAGAAAGTGGCAAGTTGTCTTTTGACGTGGAGGCTGGACCTGATATGGTCCGGGTGATGACTATACATGGTGCCAAGGGATTGGAATTTGATTACGTGTTTATTGTTAATTTGGTTGACCGCAAGTTTCCTACTGACGAGAGAAGGGAAACCATTCAAATTCCCGACGCCTTGATTCGGGAAAAAATTCCGCAAGGCGATTTTCATTTGGAAGAAGAGCGCAGATTATTTTATGTGGCCATGACCCGCGCGAAAAAGGGCCTGTATTTCACTTCAGCGGAAGATTACGGCGGTGCTAGAAAGAAAAAATTATCGCGTTTTTTGCTGGAAATGGGGGAGCAAGTGACGCGATTGGAACCCCAAGCCAGTCTTCGAGAAGCTCAGTCGGTTCAGGGCAAGCAGGTTGAACAAATGGAGCAGGATAAAAAAATTATTTATGAAATTCCAAAAAGATTTAGCTTTTCGCAAATGCAGGCCTATGAAACCTGCCCGCTTAAATACAAGTTTGCTAATATTTTGAAAATACCAACATTCGGCACTCATTATTTTTCTTTTGGTTCGGCAATTCACAACACTCTGCAAAAGTTTTTAGAGCGAAATTTTCAATTTCAAAATACCAATCAGCAGAATTTGTTTGACTCCGGCAAGGCAGAGGCATTAAGTGGAATAGGTCTTGAAACATTATATGAAATTTATGATGACTGCTGGCTTGACGACTGGTATCAGGATGAAAAACAAAAGCAAGAGTATTATAAAAAGGGCAAAGAATTATTAAAGAATTTTTGGAATGATTTTCAAATTAAAAAACCCAAAGTAAAATTTTTGGAACAGATTTTTAAATTAAAACTTGGCGGCTATGATTTTAGCGGCCGAATTGACCGGATTGATGAAGCTCTGGACGGTAAAGTTAAAATCATTGATTACAAAACCGGCGCAGCCAAACAAAAACTTTCAGCAGATGAAAAAAATCAGTTGCTTTTGTACCAGCTGGCGGCGGAACAATCATTGAATCTAAAAGTTGACAGCTTGGTATATCATTATTTGGAGGAAAATGAAACCATTCCTTTCCTTGGTAATGAAAAAGCCAAACAAAAACTAACAGAACGTTTTATTGAAAATGCCAGACAAATTGAAAATCAAAATTTTGAGCCTAGTCCGAGCCAACATGTTTGCGGTTTTTGCGAGTACCGTGGGATATGCGAGTTTAGGAAGTAAGTTGTAAGTTGTAAGTCGTAAGTTAAAAGTTGTAAGTTGGAAAAATAAAAATGTAAAAGAAAAGACCTACCGTGATAATGAGTCTTTTCCAATTGTGATTGGAGTTGGATGTGGGAGGAACATCCTAAAGTGTGACCGCGGTGCTGACATACAGCATGTTGTCGCAGCCGCACTCCCTGCAGTTTCCGTAGCCGCTAGTGTAGTGTGGCTTGGTGAGCTCTGTGTGATCGTTTTCAGGCTACTGATACAGATAGCCGGCTGAAAGCAGGAGCCAGTTATTATAAAAATACGGCACATTAGTTATCTTTTGTCAACGTAGGGATAGAGATTGAGAAAACGAGGAAATTAACAATTAATTTAGACAAAAAAATAGAGCTAAAATATGCCGGATTCACTGAAAAATATCATGGCGAATAAATTTCAAAAGTCACCCATGGCCAAGCAGATTACAGCCAGCTTGATTATTGAATTTGCCAATAAAAAGATCAGTGAACTTTGGGGCAAAAAAGGTGCTGAAATGGCAAGAGCGGTTTCATTAAAAAAGCAGATATTAAAAATTATCTGTCAGAATGCTATCATTGCTCAGGAAATTAGTTTTAAGAAAAATACTATAATTGAAGCGGTCAATCAAAAGTTTACACAAGGCACGGTGAAAAAGATAAATATTGTGCAAAAAAGGCATTGAAAAACAGGTGATATAATGCTAGAATATAATAGGATTGCGTATCGCATAACGCATAACGTGGAAAATAGAACAATCGAAAGGAGAAGAGTTGCTGCAGGAACAATGTTCTATGATCCATGAAGAATGATTAATGATATGAGTTTATCAAAATATTTATTAATTCTGGCAATCTGTACTTTGCTTTGCTGGGCGGCCTGGTTCTATGTTTTATTTTTCATCAGCCCTCTGCAAAATATTTGGCTGGCTTTAATTTTGTTTTATACCAGTTTGTCGTTTTCCTTGATTGGGACTTTTTCAATTTTAGGATTTTTAATCAGAACGATTATATTAAAAAAAGACGAAATCGCCAATCGCGGGATTAATATTGCTTCCCGGCAATCAATTTTATTTACAGTTTTAATAATCGCTTCGTTGATTCTGCAAAGCCAAAAGTTTCTGACCTGGTGGATCTTGATTATAATTATTTTTATTTTGTCGTTTGTGGAACTTTTCTTTATTTCATATAAAAAATTTAATAAGTAATTTCAGATATACGGATTTGTATACAGATAGTACGGATTGCTGTTGCATCGGCAACAAAACTGTCTGGTTTGCACAAGCGCTATATGCTTGCAGCTCCTCGAATCTTTAAAATCTGGACAATCTAAATCTGTAAATCCGTAATACTATGCGTCAATCAAAATTACTCGGAAAGTCAATCAAACAAGCGCCAAAAGATGAAGTCAGCGTAAATTCCCAGCTTTTAATTCGGGCGGGGTTTATTGACAAGCTAATGGCCGGAGTTTATTCATATTTACCGCTCGGATTAAGAACATTGAATAAAATAAAAAATATAGTGCGCGAGGAAATGAATAAAATCGGCGGACAGGAAATTTTGATGCCGGCACTACTGCCAAAAGAACCGTGGCAAAAAACCGGTCGCTGGGAAAATCCGGGCAAGGAGGTGATGTTTCAATTCAAGAGTCGAGGAGACAAAGATTTTGGTCTGGGCTGGACGCACGAAGAAATCGTCACGCCGCTTGTTCAAAAGTTTGTTAATTCGTACAAAGATTTGCCAGTCGCGGTTTATCAGATTCAGGACAAGTTTCGCAATGAACCGAGAGCCAAGTCGGGCCTTTTGCGCGGCATAGAATTTTCCATGAAGGATTTGTATAGTTTTCACCGAGATGAAGAGGATATGTGGAAATATTATGAAGCTTCAAAACAAGCTTATTTAAATGTTTTTCGTCGGTGCGGCTTGGACGCGAAAATAGTTGAGGCCAGCGGTGGCGATTTTTCCAAATATTCGCACGAGTTTCAGGTTTTTACGGAATATGGCGAAGATACGGTGAGGTATTGTCCCAAATGCGACTTTGCGCAGAACAGCGAGATCTGCGAATTGCAAATAGGGGATAAGTGTCCGAAATGCGGCGAGCCAATATTGGAGGCAAAAGCTATTGAAGTTGGCAATATTTTTCCGTTGAAAACCAAGTATTCTACAGCTTTTAATTTTAAATACAATGATGAAAAAGGCAAAAGCCAGGACGTGGTGATGGGCTGCTATGGAATCGGACCTTCGAGAGTGATGGGATCAGTGGTCGAAGTGCATCATGATGAGGCCGGGATGATTTGGCCGGAGCAGATTGCGCCGTTCCGGGTCCATTTGCTTTTTCTCGGAAAAGACGATAAAATACTCTCTGCCGCAGAAAAGCTGTATGCTGAACTTTGCGCCTCGGGCATTGAAGTGCTTTTCGATGACAGAGAAGAGTCAGCCGGCATCAAGCTAAATGGCAGCGATCTTTTGGGGATTCCTTTTCGTCTGGTAGTCAGCGAAAAAACTCTGGCGAAAAATAGCGTGGAGCTGAAAAAAAGAAATGAAAGCGAGACCAGCCTGATCAAGATTGAAAAGGTTATTTCAATTCTGCAATAAAAATAAAAACAAAATAAAAAAAATAAAGCTGCGCTTTTCAGTTTAATTTTTTTTATATTTATAATAAAATGTTCCGAAGATTTCTAAATCGATTTTCCAAAAAAATAGGCATTGATCTTGGCACGACCAATACCATTGTTTGTTTACAGGACAAAGGGATAATTATTAGCGAGCCTTCCATTGTCGCGGTTAATAATAAACTTGATCAGATTATCGCGGTCGGCGAAGATGCCAGAAAAATGGTTGGAAAAAATCCGGCATACATCACCCTGACAAATCCTTTGGTCAAGGGAGTGATTTCAGATTTTGAAGTTACGGAAAAAATGCTTAAGTATTTTTTTGACAAAATATTCCAGGAAAATTTTAATTTCACTGCTAGGCCGAGTGTAATCATCGGTATTCCGCTTGACGTGACCGAGGTGGAAAAAAAGGCGGTGGAGGACGCGGCGCTCGGCGCCGGCGCCGGGCAGATTTATTTAGTCGAAGAAATTATGGCCGCGGCCATTGGCGCCAGACTGCCTGTGCATGACGCTTCCGGCAGCATGATTATTAATCTTGGCGGAGGCAAAACAGAGATTGCCGTTATTTCACTGCATGGCGTGGTAATTTGGAAATCATTGAAGATAGCCGGCGACGAATTAACAAAAAATGTTATTCAATATGCCCGCGATCACTTTAATTTGCTTATCGGCGAGAAGATCGCTGAGTCAATAAAAAACAAAATTGGGTCTTCCTGTGAATTGCCGGAAGCCATGACGGTGGAAATGCGCGGTCGCGACCTTATTTCCGGACTGCCGCGGGAAATTATTATCAGCGATTATCAAGTGAGAGAAGCAATGGCCGGAACAATCGCTAGTATAGTAGACGCCATCAAGAGTGTGCTGGAAATAACGCCACCGGAGCTGGTAGCGGATATATATGAACGCGGTATAGTGCTTTGTGGCGGCGGGGCTCAATTGCGAGGAATTGAAAAAACAATTGCTAAGGAAACAGAAATCCCAGTTAGAATTGCTGATGACCCGACTACCTGTACGATCCGTGGAATTAATTTATTGCTCGATGATGATAAATTGCTGAAGCAAGTTTTATTGCCGTCAGCTAATGACGAAAAAATGGTCAGGTAAAAATAACTTTCGGGTAAGCGGTGCATAATCGGATCTGGCTTCACCATTTTTCTCTTCACCTATTCGGTAACAGCCCATTTGAAGTATGCTCGTAATAAATAAAAGTTCAAAATTAAGTTTGATAGTGGTAGTATTGATATTATTGCTATTTTTTTTGCACTACATGGGAGTTTTGGGGCCGGTGGAAAGATTAACAGTTTATTTAACTAAACCTATTTTTAGTTTTGTTTATAAATCATCAACGTGGATAGGCGATAAATATCTGAATCATGAGACAAAGCAGCAATTGGAGGAAGAAAACAAGGAATTAAAAGATCAGATAATTGCCTTAATAAATGAAAAAAGCAAATACTTAGTCGAGGCCGAGGAAAATGAATTTCTAAAATCCCAGTTGAAATTTATTCAAGAGCATGATTATGATTTTGAAGTCGCCAGGGTAATCGGTCGCAATCTGGATAGCGCGGAGAACGCTATTATAATAGATAAGGGTTCAGATAGCGGATTGTCTGACGGTCAGCCTGTTTTGGCGGAACAAGGAATAATTATTGGCAAGCTGATTCGGGTCAGTAGCAGCAGCTCATTGGTTTTATTATTGAATGACGATTTGTCAAAGCTGGCGGCCAAAGTTCAGAACCAAGGCAAAACCATTGGCGTGGTGGAGGGAGAATACGGGCTGGGGATGCGCATGCGTCTCGTGCCGCAGGCCGAAAAAATCAAGGAAGGGGACGTGGTCGTTACCTCCGGTTTGGAACCCAAGGTGCCAAAAGGCCTGGTGATTGGCTTGGTCAAAAGCGTCAAAAGTGAGCCCGAGGAACTTTTTCAGGAGGCTTCAATTGAAACGATGGTTGATTTTAATAAGGTGATTTTGGTTAATATTATTAAAGAGATAAAATAAATGATTAAATTTTTTAAGCATTTGGCAGTGGTAACGCTGTTGTTGTCAACGCAGATTTCATTGTTGCCCACTTTGCCTGGAGTTTACAAAAATTTAAATATTGTTGTTGTTGTTTTGGTTTTTACCTGTGTGGTGTATCGTTTTTATTTGGGTGTTGTCTATGGTTTGTTTGTTGGTTTTGTGCTGGATCTTTACTCAGTCTTACCGTTTGGCGTTATCATTATTAGTTTAATGATTACTTTGTTTATTGTTTATAAAATATTTGAGCATCTGTTGACCAATAAATCGTTTTACACTTTGATTGGGCTGAGTATCCTGGCCACCCTCTTATATAGTTTTATATTATTCGGATTTCGCGCCGCTGTTTATTTTTCCATGACCAAGGATTTGGGAAGTGTGCAGAATTTTGGCGCTTTTTATGTCAATGACCTTTTGTGGCAACTGTTGTTTAATGTGGTTTTAACAATAGTTATGTTTATAATATTTCATGCCTCGAGCCGGCGCTTTAAGGCTGTTTTTGTGGATACGGTCAAGGGATAGTATTAGGAAATTATAAAATACAAATAACAAATTATCTGCCAGGTCCCGGGTTCTATGATAAACGAAAAGCAACTAACACATGTTGAGAAAAATTGTCAATAAAATATTAATGAAAGAAAAAAATAATTCCGCGGAGGAATTTTTGTTTTTGGGCGGCAATTCGCGTTTAAAGGAAAGTCCTATGCTCAGTCGCAATCGCCATGAATGGGTGGAGGCTGCTTTTCTTAATCTGTCCGACAAGGAATTATCGCAAACCGGAAAAAACTATTTGGGGCTCAGCCTGGGAAATAAAAAACTGGTTGGCTTTTTGTTGTTTATATATTTTGTCTTGTTTGTATTGCTGTGTCAGACCGCGTTTATCCAGGTCTGGCACGGTGATTATTATTTTAATTTGGCTGAAAAAAATCGAATTCGCTTGATTAATCTAGTTTCGCCGCGCGGAATTATTTATGATACCAATGGGATCGCTTTGGTGGAGAATGTCCCGAGTTTTGCTGTTTTTGTCACTATGTTTGACCTGCAGGCTGATGCGGAAAAAGAAAAAACAATCGCCTGGCTAAGGCAAAATCTGGCTGAACAGGAAACATTTGAAGAATCATTGGAAAAATTGTTATTAATTACACCAAAGGCCAAAGAATATTTTGAGCCAGTGTTGTTGATTGAAGGATTGGAATATGAAAAAGCCATGGCGATGAGGATTGAAAGCGTTAATTACGAAGGCGTTGATATTGAAGTAACGGCGCGCCGAAATTATTTAAATAGTTTTCAAAGCCAAAAGGTTTCATCCTTGGCGCACACTCTCGGGTATGAAGGAAAAATAAATTCTGAAGAATATAACAAACTAGTGTCGCGCGGCTACCTTTTGAATGATTTCGTCGGCAAAACTGGCGTTGAAGCGATATTCGAAGAACAATTGCGCGGAAAATATGGCAAAGAGCAAATTGAAGTTGATTCCTCCGGCAAAGCTGTAAAAATCATTGCCCGCGAAGAAATGCAAAAGGGGGACAATTTGTTTTTGAGTATTGATTTAAATATGCAAGCCAAGCTGGAGTCAATTATTAAAAATAGTTTGGCAAAATTGAACAAGAAAAAAGCCGTAGCCATTGTTATGGATCCGCGGAATGGCAAGATCCGCAGTCTGGTGAATTTGCCGAGTTATGATAATAATTTGTTTTCCAGGGGAATTTCCAGCGTTGATTTTGATAAATTAATCACAGATGAGGATAAGCCGTTATTTAATAGAGCAGTCAGCGGCGAGTACCCGTCTGGTTCCACAATCAAGCCAGTGATTGCCGCGGCGGCTCTTGAACAGGGCATAATTAATGAAAACAGTTCTTTTCTTAGCGTTGGCGGTATCAGGATTGGCGAATGGTTTTTTCCTGACTGGAAAGCCGGCGGACACGGTATTACCAATGTTCGCAAAGCTTTGGCAGAATCGGTCAATACATTTTTTTACATTATCGGCGGCGGTTATGGCGATTTCGAGGGGCTTGGTGTCCGAAAGATCAAAGAATATGCAGAACTTTTTGGATTAAATGCGCTCACGGGAATTGATTTGCCCAATGAGAAAGCAGGATTTTTGCCGACGCCCGAGTGGAAATTGCAAACAAAAAAAGAACAATGGTACATTGGCGACAGTTATCATCTGGCAATTGGGCAGGGTGATTTGCTTGTTACGCCTTTGCAAGTGGCGAATTATATTTCTGTTTTTGCCAATAATGGCATTTTATATAAGCCGCAAATTATTGATCATTATTTTGATCAGGAAACCAAAAACAATGTGGCTATTGATTCAGAAATTATTCGGCAGGACTTTATCAGCGATCAAACTCTTAATATTGTTTGTCAGGGAATGAGGCAGGCGGTAACGAGCGGCAGTGCGAAAATATTAAATTCTTTGCCAGTAACGTCAGCCGCTAAGACTGGAACAGCCCAATGGTCCACTGACAAAAATCCGCATGCCTGGTTTGCCGCTTTCGCGCCATATAATAACGCGGAGATGGTAATCATGGTTTTGGTGGAAGAGGCGGGCGAAGGCAGCGCGGTCTCCGCGCCGATTGCTTATGAATTTATGAATTGGTATTTTCGGGAATATAAAAAGTAGGAGGGGCTGTTGTTTTATTTTTGATCCTTGTTTTTCCGCACAGCGGCTTGTGGATAAGTTGACATTCTAATAAAAAAGTATTATAACTTTAATATAATTAACTGCAAATTTTTATCAGGTCCAAATGACCTGTATTTATTTAGAAAGAGTGGGTGCGCGGTTATTACTCACTACTCACTACTCACTACTTACTAATCTTTATGTCTAATCAAATTATTCTCACCGAAGAAGGAAAAAGAAAACTGGAAGCAGAGCTGAAAGAATTAAAAGAAGTGCGTCGTCCTGATATTATTTCAAAAATCGAACAAGCCAAGGAAATGGGGGATTTGTCGGAAAATGCTGAATATCATGACGCCAAGGATCAGCAAGGACTAATGGAAGCTCGGGTAAATGAGATTGAGGAAGTTTTAAAAAAGGCGGTTATCAGCTGTGGAGCGGGATCAAATGAGTCAATTTCAATCGGCGCTAAATTCACTGTGGAAAATCAGGCCAATGAAAAAAAAGAATTAGAGCTGGTCGGTTTTAATGAAGCAGATCCTTTGGCCGGTAAGATCTCAAATGAGTCGCCGATGGGGCAAGCTTTTCTCGGCAAAAGAAAAGGCGACACAGTAGCGGTCGAAGCTCCGCGTGGCACTATTGTTTTTAAGGTTTTGGAAATCAAATAATTAAGTTTTACAAAGAGATGGTCTGCCGGATCATTTTTTTGTTGCGAAAGAAAATTATTCATAAATAAACACTACATGCCATCCGTCACGATAGTGGGAATTTTTTATTTGAGCTACAGGTCGCCGGCTTTTGATTTGTGGGATGAAGCTATCTCCGATTTAGAAATGCAATTTTTTAATTTTTGCAAAATTTTGTTATTTAAGATATACTTCCCCTATATGAACGCAGATATAACAATTGACCAAGCTCGTGAAATTCTTCACAAATATATCAAAGACCCTGCTAATGTAAATCATTGCCGGGAATCTGAGGTTATCATGCGAGCTTTGGCCAGGCATTTGGGTGAAAACGAAGAACTCTGGGCGATTGCCGGCTTGCTTCATGATATTGACTGGGAATTAGTGCTTGATGATGTTGAACAGCATGGAATAAAAATGCAGGAAGTTTTGAAGAATGAAGGGGTTTCTGACGAATTAATCAGAGTTATTGTCTCTCATGTTGGCGGTTTTACCAGACATTTACCGGAAAATAAACGAGCTACTAGATTTGAGCATGCGCTTGCTTCAGCGGAAACTATTACTGGTTTAATCTATGCCAGCGCCTTGGTTCGTCCGGACAAGAAACTTACAGAAGTCAAGGTTAGTTCAATAAAAAAGAAAATGAAAGATAAGTCATTTGCGGCGAAAGTTAATCGGGATGTTATAATGGAATGTGAAAAGCTGGGATTAAGTTTAGATGAATTTATAGAAACATCACTGAATGCGATGAAAGAGATTTCAGAAGAAATTGGTTTATAAATAAAATTTCCGCCTGACTTCAAGTCAGCTCAACCGTATAGGAAGGTGAGCCCACTGGAAGCGGAGTAGAAAATATTCATATGGAACAAAACGAAGAACAAGTGCGACTTCAAAAATTAGAAAAAATAAGCTCAATGGGACTTGAGCCATATCCGGAAAAGTTTGATAAGAAACAAACATTGACCGAATGTTTTAATTCAAAAGTCGGCAAAAAAGTAAAAACCGCCGGCCGTTTAGTTATGTTCCGCGATATGGGCAAACTGACCTTTGCGCACTTGCAGGATTTTTCCGGCCGGATGCAGATCGCTTTCAAGCAAGATGATCTGGGCAAAGAAAATTATCAGCAGCTACAAAAAATCATTGATCTTGGTGATTTTTTGGGAGTAGAGGGAGAAATTTTTCAGACCCACAAAGGCGAAATTACAATCTTAGTTAACAAATGGACTTTTCTTGGCAAAGCTTTGAAACCTCTGCCGGAAAAATGGCATGGGCTAAAAGACACGGAAGCAAAATATCGTCAGCGCTATCTGGATTTAATTTCCAATCCTGAAACAATGGAGCGTTTTAAATTGCGCAGTGAATTTATAAAAGCCTTGCGGGAATTTTATTGGCAAGAAGAATTTATTGAGGTGGAAACTCCGACATTGTTGCACAGCGCCACTGGCGCCCATGCCAAGCCGTATATTACGCACAATAATGGACTTGATATTGATGTTTATCTGCGGATTTCGCATGAGCTTCCTTTGAAACAATTAATCATCGGCGGTTTTGATAAGATTTTTGAAATTGGTAAAGCTTTTCGTAACGAAGGCATTGATCCGTCTCATTTACCGGAGCATACGCATTTGGAACATTACTGCGCGTATTGGAATTTTGAAGACAATATCGCTTTCACAGAAAAAATGTTTGATTTTGTTTTTGATAAGTTAAATATCCCCAAAGAATTAAAAGTTACCGGTAAAGACGGAAAAGTTCGTGAAGTAAATTTCAAAACACCATGGAAAAGGATTGACTACATTCAGCTTCTTGAAAAAGATTGCGGACTTGATGTTTCAAAATACAACAACCCAAAGGACTTGGTTAAAGATTTAAAAAAGAAAAAAATTCAAATTGAAGACATGGAGAATATGGGACTTGCGACTCTGATTGATAATTTATATAAAAAAGTCTCGCGCCCAAAAATTATTGATCCTGTGTTTTTGTATCATTATCCGATCGACCTTCAGCCGCTGGCGCGTCGTAACAACAAGGATCCGGAAATTGTTGATCAGTTTCAGCTGGTTGTCAATGGCTGGGAAATTGTCAAAGCTTATTCAGAGCTGGTTGACCCGCTTGACCAGGAAAAAAGATTTTCACAGCAGGCTAAGTTGAAAAAGGCCGGCGATGAGGAGGCAATGGAAGGTGATCCGGAGTTTGTCGAATCTATGAAATACGGCATGCCGCCGATTTCCGGTTGGGGCATGGGTATTGACCGGATCCTGACGATTTTGACTGAGCAGGAAAACTTACGGGACGTAGTATTTTTTCCGCTGATGAAATCTCAGCAAAAGTAATCGAGATGTTAAAATAAAGTTATGAAAAAAGAACTGAGAAAAACAAATTGGAATATTTCCCCTCGGGGATTACTTTTTGTTTGAATAATTTTTTTCGTTTTATAACTTTATAAACTTTTTATCTTTCAACCTACAACAATATGCTTGATATAAAATTTATCCGTGAAAATGCGGAAACGCTCAAAACGGTGGCGCGGCACAAAAACCTTGATGTTGATATTAGTAAATTGATAAAACTTGATGATGATCGCCGGAAGTTAAATCAAAAGGTAGAAGACCTTCGCGGCAAAAAAAATCAGGTCAGCAAACAGATTCCGGAAATGATGGAGTCTGAAAAATCTGCGGCGCTACGGGAAATGAAAGAAGTTGACGGTCTGCAAAATGAACTGGAAGAAAAGTTAAAACCTTTGATGGAAGAATTGCAAACCCTAATGTTAAAAGTGCCAATGTACGTGCATGAAAGCACGCCTGTCGGCGCGGATGAGAGCGGTAATCTTGAAATTGAGCGAGTGGGCGAGCCGCCAAGATTCAAGTTCCCGCCGAAAGATCATATTCAGCTTGGCAATGAGCTCGATATTATTGATTTGGAGCGAGCGGCCAAGATTGGCGGCACCAGGTCATATCTTTTAAAAGGCGATGGCGCCAGACTGGAAGCGGCAGTTATTAAATACGCTGAAGATTTCATTTGTCGCAAAGGATATACGCTAATGAGTGTCCCTGTAATTGTCAATGAGTTCGCGCTATTTGGCACAGGATTTTTCCCTGGCGCGGAAGAAGAAACGTATCATTTGGAAAAAGATAATAAATATCTGGTTGGTACTTCTGAAGTAGCGCTCGGCGCGTATCATGCCGATGAAATTCTGGATGAAAAAGATTTGCCGATTCGCATGGCCGGGTTTTCTGTCTGCTTTCGCCGCGAAGCCGGCGCTTATGGCAAAGACACGCGCGGCCTGTATCGCGTCCATCAGTTTTTAAAGATTGAACAATTTATAATTTGCAAAAATAGCATTGAAGAAAGTATGAATATGCACGAGGAACTGCTTGGCAATTCAAAAGAATTTTTGCGCAGTCTACAACTTCCTTTCCGAGTTTTAAATATCTGCACCGGCGATATGGGGCAGGGAAAATATTATATGAATGATCTTGAAACCTGGATGCCTAGTCGTGAAAACTACGGCGAGACTCACAGCGCTTCAGCTTTGCTTGATTTTCAGGCGCGCCGGTTAAATCTTCGTTACAAAGACCACGACGGAAAGATTCAATTTTGCCATACCTTGAATAATACTGTGGTGGCCACGCCAAGAATTTTGATTCCATTGTTGGAAATAAATCAGCAGGCGGATGGCTCAATCAAGATTCCGGAAATACTTCAGCCGTATATGGACAATCAGCAGGTTATTGAGCAAAAGCGTGAAGAGGCGTGAAAAAGTGAATCTGCGGTAAAGTAGAAAAATTAAAACTAAGCGATTAAACAGGGATTCAGTATTTGAATTCCTGTTTTGTTATTTGAATTTAGTCGTACTTGACAGATGTGAATATTTATGATAAAAAATTATGATAGTTCATTGTCACATAGGAGGTGCTGAATGTCGAAAGGACAAGTATGGGTTTCGTTCAAAAGGCTGGTTGGGAAGGATGGAAATCTTCGTAACTGTCCCTTTTGTGGTGGCGAAGTTGTGAGAAGATGCTACGGCGGATGCATGCCGATGTGGACAGACCCTGTGTGCAAGAAATGCGGGAAAAGGTTTCATCTTCGGCGATGGTTGTTATTTAGAAAGTGGTTTGAGGTTGTTACGGACGAACATTGAATTATATGGCGCTGACATTGTTCAGCGCTTTTTGATATTTAGCCTGTTTTATAGTAAAATGTGTTTATATGAAGTATCGAACTTGGGTTGAAATTTCCAGAGCTAATTTATTATACAATATTGCGCAGTTTCGCCAGCGGATAGGGGAGCGCGTAGCGCTTTGCGGGGTGGTAAAGTCAAACGCATATGGGCATGGACTCAAGGAGGTTGTTGGCGTGATCAAGGACCATGTTGATTGGCTGGCGGTGGATTCGGTTGATGAAGCATTGTCGGCAAGGGAAATATTGGGGACAGAGGGAAAACTGATTTTGATTTTGGGTTATACATTGTTTGACAGGCTCTTGGAAGTTGTGGAAAACGGATTCCATCAGGTTATTGCAAACTTTGAAACCCTGGAAAAATTAAAAACAATTTGCGAGCAAAAGCAAACGCCGGTATTTATTCATTTGAAAATAGAAACCGGAACATCGCGCCAGGGAATCTGGCCGGCCGATTTGCCGAAATATCTTGATTACATCAAAGCAAATACCTGGCTCAAGCTGGCTGGAGCTTCAACTCATTTTGCTAATATTGAAGACACGACTGATCATTCGTACGCAATAAAACAGTTGGAAAGTTTCAAAGCGGCTGTTGAATTTATTGAGCGAAACGGATTTAAGTATTTTATTAAACACACAGCCTGCAGCGCGGCGGCAATTTTATTTCCGGAAACATATTTTGATCTTGTTCGTATCGGCATCAGCTTGTATGGACTGTGGTCGTCGCCCGAAACCTTGATCAGCTCCAAACAAAAGGGGATTGAGCTGGATTTGCGGCCGGCTTTGACCTGGAAAACCAGAGTGGCGCATTTGAAAACTTTGCCGGCGGGAACTCCGATCAGTTATGGCTGTACGGAAAAAGTAAATTTACAAACAAAAGTCGCCATTTTGCCAGTCGGCTACTGGGACGGTCTTGATAGGGGATTGTCCTGCGTTGGAAATGTTTTAATCGCCGGCGAGCGTTGCCGCGTACTCGGTCGCGTGTGTATGAATATGATTATCGTTGAAATTAATCATATTTTGGAAATTAAACTGGAAGACGAGGTTGTACTAATTGGCAAACAAGGGCAAGAACAAATTACTGCTGAAGAAATCGCCAGAAAGATTGGGACGATTAACTATGAAATAGTAACGAGAATAAACCCGCTTCTCAAACGCATTGTGAAATCGTTATAGTTTAATGATTCATGCTTCTTCTCTTATGCCAAAAATTAGCCCCAAATATCAGCGCGATTACAAAAACATGGATTACCAAAATCCGCGTTTGATTCGCGACAAAGAAAATCGCAAAAAAAGAATAAAAAATTTCTTGATTGCAATTATTTTAATTGTTGTCGGTGGCCTTATATATTTTTTCCTCTATTCGCCATTGTTTTGGATTGAGCGTGTTGAAGTGTCGGGATTGGAAAAAGTAAAATCAGAAAATATTAATCGTTTTATTGACGACTACCGATTTGGCCGCGATTATTATGTTTTTAATCGTAATAATTTTTGGTTGTTTAATAAGAATAAACTGAAAACAATAATTTTCGAACACTATTATTTTGAAGAATTTACAATTAAGAAAAAATTGCCGAATATAATTTTAATCACGCTTAAAGAAAAAGAATCCGCCATCAATTGGCTGGCGAATAATCTTTGTTATCATTTGGACTTGACCGGCCTTGCGATTGAATACTGCGAAGAGAATAACGGATATTTAACGATCAATGATTTGCAAAACCAAGAAATTAAAATAGGGGAGAGCGCTATTGAAAATAAGGAGTTACAATATATTGTGGGTTTATATTCGCAGACAAAAAAAATAACCGAGAGAAAATTGGATCTTATTCAAATTGAAAAAACGGAAAATGTTTTGGATCTCATCACCAAACAGGGGATACTCCTGCGTTTTAATTCCACTCTGGCGGTGTCTGAGCAAGTTGCCAGGCTGGACACGCTCTTGAACCAGGAAGAAATAAAAAACAATCTTGAGCAAATGAAATATATTGATCTGCGGTTCGGGGAAAAGGTTTATTATAAATAGGGGAGCCAATGTGCGGACACAGACCCTTTCCTCACTACTCAGCCCCTTTCCGTCTTCCATTGACATTTTCAATGAAAACATATAACATTTCAAGATGACATTGATTTTGATTTTTGTGATTTGACAGTAATTTCTGAGCGGAGGACGAAAATTAGGAGGGCAAAATGATTATTGTGGCACCAGAAGTTAACAGGCGATTCCCTCTGGGATTGGGACGGTTTATACGTCTATTGAGAGATTCCCTTGACCTAACTCAGACAGAATTGGCCCTTGCTTTGTCGTTGCAGGGATCGGAGAGTTATGGCGCTAGCTTTTTATGCAAGCTGGAAAAAGGCAAGAGCCAGTCAAGTATTCGATTCTGTACTCAATTGGCGGATTTATTGGGAATGACGTTGAGCGAAGTTTTCGTGTTTGCGGAAATATTGGCTTGTGAAGAGCTAGTGGTTGAAGAAATGCGAAGTTTTGTCGCAACCACATTGAAAATTCGCTGGGATAAGGCAAAGCAATCACCAGTCGTTGATCAATCGGTAAAAGCATAAATAATAAGACAGCTGTGACACGCGCAGCTGTTTTTATTAATAGATTAAGCATTGTTGACATTTTTAATAAAAACATATAATATCTAATATCGAGTGTTCGTTCACAAAGCCATATGGAGGTGGCACATGTTGGGATGCAATCTTCTGCGGGAAACGCAGACAAAAAAAAGAAAAAAACAAAATTACAGCCGTAGTGACCATTGCCGGGGATTTGAAATCGGACTTGTGATCGGCCGATGGCGGCCGTCAATTATTATTCAAACGCGGGATTTGTCCAAGCCATTCAAACTAATATTGTGGCTTTTGCTCCTGCCGCTGGTCTGGCTTTTTGGGCTATTTGGCAAAAGTCGGCAGCTGCTAGTGGCAATCGATTTCGGCACATCTGGCATCAAACTTGTTCAGCTGGCAGAAGTTGCCGGTAAATTGGTTTTGAAAAAAACTGATTTTGAAGAACTCGCGCCGGAGGTGATTGTTGATGGCGCAATTATGAATATGGATGCTTTGGGCGAAGCTTTGGTTCGCTTGGTCGAGCGGTCTGGGATCAAAGGCAGAAAAGTTGCCTTTGGCGTTTCCGGTCACAGTGTAATTTCAAAAATCATCAGCTTGCCGCAAATGAGCGCAGGGGAACTCGCTGACTCGATTTCTTGGGAAGCGGAGCAGTATATCCCTTTTGATATCAGGGAAGTATATATTGACTCCGAGGTTATTGATCCGAACGCGGGAAGCGGCCAGATGGACGTGCTGCTCACGGCGGCCAAAAAAGACCTTGTTAATGACTATATTCAATGTTTGGTTGATGCCGGACTCAGGCCACGTTTGGCCAATGTGGAATCCTACGCTGTGCTGAACATGGTTGATTCCCTGTATGGTTTGCCCTCTGACAAAACTGTTGCAGTTGTTGATATTGGCGCTTGCATGATCAATATTGCGATTGCGACTCGGGGAAAGCTTGTTTTCATCAGAGATATTTCGATGGGGAGCGGTTTTCTTACGGAAGACATCCAGCGTCAGTTTGCTGTCAGTTATAGCGAAGCCGAGCAATTGCAGAGTAATCCCACAGGTATTGATTCCAATATTACGGCGCGCAAGGTGGAAGAGTTGACCATGAACGCGGCCAAGATGCTGGTCACTGAAATCCAACGATCAATTGAATTTTTCAAAGCTGTTTCAGCCGGTGAAGAGATTGATTCAATCTACTTGTTTGGTGGCGGATCAAACATGCTTGGAATCAGGCCGGCATTGGAAGAAAGATTTCCAGAATCCAAGCTCTTGACTGGAGATTGTTTCGCCAAGCTGAGAAACGCTGACGGAACGATTACCGGAATTGAGATGCCTTATGGTAGGATGCCCAGGTTTGCAGTGGCAGTGGGGCTGGCGCTACAGAAAGGATAGGGAATCGAAGGACAACATACACAACGTTGCAGAAATCTGCAGCGTTTTTTTATTTTAAGTTAAATCCGGATTTATGCAGGCCCCTCTTTTTGAACATCTTGAAATATTTTACGACACAAAGAGTTAAGGAAATATTGGGGCAGAGTGGTGTAAAATAATTTACGTTGCATTAATGTGGTATTAAATAGGGCAGTTAAATTTCATTTAAAAATTTTCATAAATTGTATAATAATAATTAAAGTTTTTAAAATAATAAATTAGCGCGCAGATATATTTTGATGACATCGCCTTAGAGGATCTTTCCTCAAGGTTTAATAATTGTAAATTTACGTGATATAGCACTATCAATTGATGCAGGATGGCCCTACTTTAATGATTTATTATATGGTTACGCCTTGGCTAAATTTACACAAAAAACAAGGCCTAAAATTGTGATCTAAGCGTCTTAAATTTTGTTTGAATAGCAGAGCACCTGATTCCTTTGTCTTTTTCCTAAGTTTAGCATAAAAAACGGATAGTGTGCAGTCCAAGGAACAAGAAATGCTGACTTGTCCACAGACAGTATTGATTATAGATTTTAATAAGTGTGTTGAATTATGTATAATAAAATTGTGCCCCGTGCGTATTTATTAGTATTGTGCGACACGCCACTTAGCGGCTAAATGCATTGTTTGTAGTTTGTTAATTGTAATTTGTTATTTCTTGTATTTATGCTCACCAACTCTCAACTTCCCATTCTCAAACAAATCAATGATTTTCTTGATTATGTTGACGTAGAAAAAGGCTTGGCAAAACAAACGCAGGAAAATTATTCCCGATGTTTAGATCGCTTCAAGCGTTGGCTTATCCAAAATAAAATGCAAGATTTGCTCCCCCATCAGCTCACCAGCGAAATAATCTGGAAATACAGAATTTTTTTGTCGCGCAAAACTTTATCAGCAAAAACAAAACAAAGTTTGACAAAAAGAACGCAAAATATTTATTTAATCGCTCTGCGCGGGCTATTGGAATATTTTGCGGTGCGCGATATCACGGCCCTGCCCGCCAGCAAGATCCAGCTTGCAAAACAAACAAAAAAACCGTCCGTGCATTTTCTTACTCTTGAAAAAGTAAAAAAATTACTTGATTGCGCAGTAAAATTAGATTTAAATTCGCTTCGCAATAAAGCGATTCTTGAAACATTATTTTCAACAGGACTCCGTGTCTCAGAAGTTGTGAAATTAAATCGCGATGACTTTAATATTAGAAATTTTAGACAAGTTTTGGAATTAAATATCGTGGGCAAGGGAAGCAAAACCAGAACAATATATTTTTCTTTGCGGGCGCTTTCGGCAATTAGGAATTATCTAGATAATCGAAATGATGTTGATAAAGCCTTATTCATAAATTACTCCCCTACTGCGTCAGAAATCGGTTCGCGCAGACTAACTTCTCGTTCAGTTGAAAGAATCGTAAAAAAGTATGTCAAGCTTGCCGGATTGCCCCTTAATACAACGCCGCATACCCTGCGCCATTCATTTGCCACGGATTTGCTGAACAAGGGCGTTGATTTACGCCTGGTGCAGGAATTTCTGGGCCATGAAGATATTTCCACTACCCAAATTTACACGCATGTGACCAATAAAAAATTGCGCGATGTTTATGAAAAATGTCATAGCGACAATGATTAGAAAATTCATCTAATTTATCCACAGTTGTTTGTTTTGTGATAAAAAAAATTGTATAATAATAGTGTGATGTTTTAGCGTTCTATAGATGCAATATTATTGTAGTAAAATTAATGCTAATTAAAAGCATATAAATTTAGTTTTATATGCAAATTAAGTTATGAAAAAATTTTGGCAGCTTGTCGGAGGGGGGTATGTGTTTTTTTGCCACAAAAAATGGCCGGTCTATTTATTGGCCGCCATTTTAATTATCGCGCAGTTTGCAATTATAGTCTGTTTGGTCGTACACATGGCACGGCTTGAAAAAAGTTACGCGGAAACGCGCGATTCTCTTTCCATGCGGCTTAATCAAATTTACAGCCAAGTGTTTTTGATGAATACGAGAATGAATCAGATTCTTGAGAAAAAATGAGTAAATACCTGTCCGCCTCTGGCGGAAGCAATTAGAAAATTAAGTAGCTGAAGAATTTGTAATATTTGTAAATTTGTCTTTCTTGCAAAAAACAATCAATTAACATATATAGAAAGTAAAACTAAAAATTAAAATTAAGAAATTTAGTATGATGAAAATCGCAAAAAATAAATTATTTACTGGCTTTATCGCCATGACCACCATAGTCTGGGCCATGGGATTGGCCGGCGTGCTCACTCCCCTATTTCCGGCTCAAGCTGGTGTAACAGTAACTTCGGAGTTTATGATTCCGCCAAACATGAATGCATATGGCGGTTTCATGAGCAGTGTTGCCGCGTTGAAGATTACCGGTACTGCCGGCGAGCAGCTAAAATCAATTAAAGTTCGTTTTGACGGTCTCTATGGCACTCCTGATCCGGCTTTGGTATTGGCGCCGTTTAATGAAGCGGCGGCGGCCGGCAGTGATGATCAGGGACTATGCATTTATAAAGACGGTAATGGTAATGGCTGGATGGATCCCGGCTCCGGAGACAGCGTTCTTGTTTGGGAAACAAAGCCTTCATGGACAAACAATGGCGACGGCACTTATGATGTTACTCTTGACGTTGTTGATGACACATTGCCAACTTCATATTCAGCGGGTAGCGGCAATTATTTTCTTCACATGAAAATGCACGACACTCCGCCCTCCGGAAAATCATTTCGATTTACTTTCTTAGGCGGCGCGAGCGGCACGGTTGTTACCAGCGGCACTTCCCCGACGATCACGCAGGTTAGCACGGATACGATAAATAGCGCCGGCGGCGGCGGAGACGGAGACACTTATATGTCGCCGCCTAGAGTGGATGGCTTGTATTATGGGTCATATAGAGATTTAATAATTGATTTTAATATGCCAGTAACCGCGGATTCGGTGGAATGCGACGAAGAAGTCACCCCCGGAAGTTGCGCTCGGTATACTTTAATGACAGGTGCAAACGATAATCAGTCAATAATCAGGGCGACTCGCGATGGCAGTGATCCTAGCAGAGTTTCCGTGGTCGCGCATGCCGGCGCCAGGATTTCAATGACTATGACCGATAGCCTGCAAATAAGCACCAATCCCTCGATTGCGCCAAAAAGCGTTGCCAACGGCATGCCGTATAGCGATCCGGCTCCTTTGTTTTGGATGTGGCCGAACACCAGCATTCTGATTTCTGAAATTCAATTGGCCGGCGCCGCTGCAACGGATGAATTCATTGAGCTTTACAATATTGGATTGAGCCCGCAATCCATCGCCGGCTGGAAAGTTGCCGTCTTGACAGATCTGCCTGGTATAGAAGGAGTTGACAATACATACACTGTTTTGGCTACGATCGCAGGCGGGACTACTATGGCGCAAGGCGGATATTATTTATTGGCTAATGACGCTAATAGTTTTGACCAGAGCGTTGATGGGCAAGGCCTGAGTGCTGACGCTGCGTTTACAGGAGTAGATTTGGATTCCGGTAATACAATATTTTTAATTGATGAAAATAATACGGTAAGGGATATCGTGGGCGTCGGACATGGGGTCAGGGTTTATCAAACCAGTCCGTTCAACCCTGCGCCCTTGGCAAACGGCAGTATTGAACGAAAAGCGGTATATTCATCAACAAGTGCGACTATGGTTACTTCAGACGTGGCAATCGGAAATGGTTATAATAGCAATGATAATATGTATGATTTTGTTTCGCGCACTTTGTCAGATCCTCAAAAATCAACTAGCGGCGTAGAGGTTTTTCAACTGGGCGGCGAAACGCACTTAAACACTCCACCTCATGTTATGCACAGCCCGATTTCCACGGCTGTGGTTTCAACTGAAATTAAACTTCTGGCTGAAATATATGATGTTGAAAGCACTTCGCAACAGATTACTACTACACTATGCTACAAGGCCGGCACAGCCGGTTGGCCGGGAAGCTGTGTTTCCGGAAGTTCTTCAGGTTCAAGTACAATATTCACAATACCTGCGTCAGCGGTAACCGCGGCAGGAATAGATTATTATATTAAGGCGGTTGACGGCATGAGCGAAGAAGGATATTCGGCCGCGGATCCCGTGGCAAATACGGAAGTGCTGGCCCAAGCCATGCCATATCATATTAATGTCTCAACGACCAGCGGAGCTAGAAAAATTTCCGGCCGCGTATACCAAAGCGATTGCGTGACTGGCATTGACGGCGCAACCGTTAGAATTGAAGGTACTGGCATTAGCGCCGTTACCTCCATTGTCAGCGATCAAGCCGGAACATTCACGCTAAACGGCGTGTTTGACGGCGTTTGGAATTTGAGCGCGAATGCGGGAGGTTATCATGAAAGTACAATTTGGGGAGTTGGCGTCAGCAGTAATAATCCGCAGTCAACCGGCTGGCAGTTTTGTCTAGATAGCGGCGTAGGGGCTCATGGCGGAGATTCCAGCGCGCCTATGGTTATAGAAACTACTCCATCGGACGGCATGAACAGCGCGCCGATCGACATAGTGATTGACAGAGCACCTATATTTATTAGATTTAATAAACCAATGAACGTGGGAAAACTGACTACGTCAAATATATTGTTGAAAAAAATGAATAACTTTACGGGACAAGTTGAACCCGTTACTAATTACGCCGTAACAATTGACACCGGTCTCGGAGCCAGCAATCGCGGCGCCACTTTCTACGCGCCTGGTGCATCTGTCAGTACCCCGGTGGCGGTAATTGATATGGTGGAGCCTTTGGTTAAGAACACGCAATATATTGTGGAAATCCTTCCTGCTGTTATAGATATGGCCGGCAATTCAGTTCAGGGCGGCAGGCCGGGAGGAGGACATTCGTTCACTTTCACTACGCAGTCAACCGATATGAATTTTAGCGGCTCCAGCGGATTTGGCTTTACGGAAGATGCCGCATATTATGATGCCGGTAATTTTGGATCTATGACCGATAATGCTGATTATATGACAATGGCGGATAATTTTAACACGACTACAGGCCAATGGAGCGGCGGAGACTATTCTCCTTTCTTTGTGAAAGGCGCGCAGCCGTCGTCGGGCGCGTGGAGTGTATCAAAAAATTTGTCAAAAATGATGTTTGAATTCAGCGAATCGCTTGATTCAAGTAGCGTTAACACGGGCACATTCAAGTTATTTCAAAAAAGCGGTAATTCTTTTACAGATGTTACCAGTACTTATATAAGTTCAGTGACAACCTCGAACGATAAGCTTTTCGCCATAATGAATTTGTCTTCAAATTTAATGGCCGGCGAGTATGAAATAAGGGTAAAGGCGGGAATCCGAGCGTCTTCGGGTGTAACGCTTGGCAATCCAAACGATCCCGGAGCCAATCAATTTATGGTCAATTTTACAGTCGCGGACGTTACTGATTCAACTGCTCCCGGCATTAATGGCAGTTGGCCGGACAATAATGCCACGGGAGTGCCATTGGATTTCGGCTTCGTGGATATTGGTTTCAATGAATCGCTGGAACCGGGTAATGTTAACACGGCCACCGTTACATTGAAAACCGGAACGTCAACAATTCCGGCCGTAGTAAAATATGATTCAATGAGCCAGAGTATCAAGGTAATCCCGACAACCGGCTTGACGCCGGGTATGAAATATACCTTGACTATTACTCTTGGCGGCACAAGTGGAATAAAAGACTTGTATGGTAATCCGAGCGGAGCAACCACTTTGACGCGCTCGTTTACCATGACGTCTACATTTGACACAACCAAGCCCAGAGTTGAAGTCGCGAATTGCGACGGATACCAGTGCGCGGTGACATTCTCAAGACCAATGAGCGCGTTGAAGCAAAGTGACGCCTCGTCCAATGCTTCGCTTTGGACAGGGAGCGTACTGAAGTCGGGCAACTACGCATTGACTTTTGGCGCCGACGGCACCGGTAGTACTGAAAATCTTGGAGCGGCCGGCGTGTCGTTTGATTATGATTATGAAACAAACACCGTCAAAATTAAGGGTCTATCCTTCACCGGTGCGACAAAAGAAACAGATCAATTTATTATTACTGTTTCAAATGTTATGGATCTGTCGAATAATCCAATTGACGCTACGGCTAATTCCGCCAAGGGAGTTTTGCGCGATGAGGCGAAAACAGGCGGTATGATCGGACCCGCTTGCGGCGGACTTTCCGGTCCTTCGGCCATGGGCGGCGCCATGATGACGGGCGCGCCTACAGGATTTGGAGGTTTTTCAGAAAAAGACGCCATGATGATGGGAGGAGTCGGAGCCATGCCCATGAATATGATGGCCGGCGCTACGACCACATACATGATTGACTTCCCTATTCCGCCATCGGGCAAATCAGCCAATGCGCTTGACGACGGAGCATATATTAAATTGACATTTCCAAAAGGCGTTAACATTGTTTCGGCGATTCCGGATCCGTATAATCCCAATAAAAATGATCTGAATATGAGCGGTCCGTCAATAGTCAAATTCAAGACTTCGGGAGTTGCTGACGACGGCGCGGGCGCCGCGACAAAGGGCGGCGCGGCGAGCGACGGCGTGACGGTTTCAGGTCAGACAATGACTCTGTGGCTGAATACGAACGGCGGACAAACCGGCGATCCTGATTACTTTCATTTTGAAGTGAAAAACATCGTCAATCCGACAAAAGTTCAGGATTTCAATTCCAATGGCTACACCGTTGACATGAAAGCGTACAAAGCGGACGGCACGAACGTGTCCAGCATGACTTCAATGCCTTTCTTTATCAACGCGGCCGGAGCAAATAATATCACGGCGACAATCGCGGCTGAAAGCGGCACCGGCACTTTTCAATTGATGATGGGATCTCCCATGACCGGTCCTTTGGACGCGACAGTTAACATTGCCAATGGCACGGGAACGCAGACTTGGTCAAATTTGCCGGATGGCTGTTATAATATTTTTAGCGAGCCGACGGTTACTCTTGGCGCAAATAAATACAGCGGACAGATGAATCCGGAACCAATTTGTGTGCCCGGTTCGGGCGAAAACTGGAATTCGGGAACAAAGACTTTGACGAGAGCGCTAACCTTCGCTAAATTTTCAGCGTCCAATTCAGCATCATTGACAGTCAAGGTGTCCGGGACATTCAGCGCTGACGGAGAAGATCTTGATATTTTCGCGGGCGGGCCTAATTCGTTCGCGGTAAATACCACTACTTTGACCGGCGCAGTCACTAATAACAGTTCCACTCTATACTTCCCTTCCAACGGCATATATATGGTTGGCATTGGGCCGGCTATGCCAAAGGGGCCGATGATGGGACCGCCTCCGATGCCTGATTGGATGCCGCCGACAAATGTTCAGGTTGAAGTCAGCGGTATTGGCGGAACTCCAATTATTAAGCGCAATGATACGAATGCAACAATTACTGAATTAAGTTTTAACATCAATAGCGCTAGTAAAGAAATACTCGGATGCGTTGTGTCAAAGGAAACTACGCTCGGCGCGAATTACACTTCGAGCGCGACCAGCCTGACTTTGGCGAGTGGCACGGGATTTAATGCCAATGATTCAATAGTTGTGACTGACGGCACGAACACAAAAAATGATAAAATATTGTCAATCAGCGGCGCGACAGTTCAATTGGTAAACGGCATGAATCAAGCTTTTTCTTCTGGCGCGAAAGTGTATAATGTAATGCAAAATGTTGAAATTTGGGCCAGCCAGCCAATGGGTTTCGGTGGCATGGGCTCTCATACGCAATCCCTCGCGGACGGCAGTTTTGTTCTCAAAGTCGCGGCCAATGGAAATTATGAAATCGGAGCTCATAAACCCGGAATCGGTGAGGCTCCGTTTAGGTCGGTAGCAGTAAAGGATAATACGGTTGGGGTTTCCGACGGCAATACCACTTGCGATGTTAATCTTGAAGGCGATTATGTTACTACCGCCGCTCCGTTCTTAATCAAAATGTATAAAGCCGACTACATGATTTCAGGAAAAGTAATGGATTTGAGCGGCAATCCTCTCAACTACACCAGCGTAATGGCAAACGAAACAACGACGCACCAGTCTGCGCAAACAATGTCGGATTCGGACGGCGACTATATGCTGAATGTTGGCGACGGCACTTGGACAGTGACGGCGCAAATGCCATCGGGAACTGATACTTGTGGCACAATTACCAAGGCTATTACAGTTTCGGGCGCGAATAAGCCGACTGAAAATCTTCAGCCGACATCTTCCACCTGCTACACCATTTCCGGCTCCGTTTCAATCGGCGGTACAGCACAGGGTAGTGTTCCGATAATGGTAGAAGCCTGGGATACGGTTAATGACTGGCCGAGCGGAGGATACCATCGCAATGAATCAACGGCCAATGACGGTTCTTATTCAATCAAAGCCGGCAACGGTACATACAGAGTGTCAATGTGGTCGCCTGATTACGGAGAACTAGGACAAAATGTTACTGTAAACGGAGGCAATCAAACCGTGAATATCAGTTATGATTTGGCAAGTTTGAAAACATTGACAGTCGCTTTTACCGGCGGAACTTCAAATATGCGCGGGTTTATAGAAGTAAAGGAAATAGCCGGGTCAGCCACGACCAACAGCCGTGGAGCTGTGCGCCGAGGCATGCCGCTTCCCGATTTGAGCCAGAGCCAGACTATCAGCGTTCCTGCCGGAACATATAGATTGATGGTGTTTGTTGACGGCATGGGAGATTTTTCGCCGTCTTCAACAATTGATTTGTCAACTTCAAATCAAAGTACCACTGTTGATCTTTCGGCGCAGACAATGCGCACGGTTTTAGGCACAGTTCTTGACAATTCCAATAATCCCATAGCCAATGCCGCGGTTTTGCTTATTAATGAAACAACGGGATTGGTAAAGCAAACAACCACGGACGCCAGCGGCGACTATTCAATGAGTGTCAAAGAAGGCACATACAGCATTAAAGCCGAACACAAGGATTACGGCACGCCGGCAAAATATTCAAACTTGGAGGTTACGGGAAATGTAAATTTTGATTTTGATGGCAATACCACAGACGAAGATATTCAGATTGACAATGATTTGGTTGAAAAAGGCAATTCAATTTCAGGCACGATTTACGAATCTGACGGATCAACGCCTATGAATCTTGGCGGATTTGTCTACGCCACCGAGGCGACTACTGGAGCAAAAGCCAAGGGATCAATTCAGCAAGATGGTAGCTACCAGTTATCAGTAACAGATGGCACATGGTCAGTGATTGCGGATGGCCCATTGCACGCTGAAACAACGCGATCGGCCACTGTCGCGGTTAGTGGTAGTTCGCTCAGCAACAAGGACATCACGTTGACATCTGATCCGACAGATATAAAAAGCGTTGATAGCAGAACGATTGTTCCAACGAGCGGTGTAGTAGTAAACGACGCAAATAACACCGGTCTTGAAATTAGCGCCGGCACCGGAGTTATCGGTGGGCAGAATTCTAGCGGCACGTTGACCTTTCAGCAGGTGGACTTGCCGGCGCTCGATACAACGTTGCCTTTAGTCGGGACTGAAGTTGAAATTACAGCCAAAGCCGGAGGTGAGGATGTGAACCAATTGAACGGAGAAGGCGCTGAGATTATTCTCCACTATACGGCCGCTGAATTAACAAGCGCGGGCGTAACCGATGAATCTTTGCTCACATTGTCATATTACGATGATACGACTGACTCGTTTATGCCGCTTGATAATCAAACCTGCAACACGACTGAAAATTATTGCATGGGAAAGATTACTCACTTGACCTCGGTTTCAATCACTCATCCGCCTCTAGTCGCGGCATCCGCTACAACAACACGGCGCGCGGTTGATACCACCGGCGGAGCGGCCGCGACAACCACTACAACGACGATAATAGAACCGACAACAACTACCACAACGACCACGGATGAAGCAGTCACGACAACAGTGGAAGAAATAACTACGGTTGTCAAAACAGAAGTTAAAGAAGTTTCCAAGGAAGTTGCTTCAGAAGTCGTTACCCTGACAAATGTGGTGCCGGTAAAACCGGCGGCAAGAGAACTTAAGAAGGAAATTCAAGGCGTAAAAGATTATGCTAAACTTGTCGGCAAGAGTCCGGCTACGGCCAATGAATGGCGAGTTGTAGATTTCCTGACTTATGGAACAACTGATAAAGTCAAGAAAATGGCGGAACGTGAAAGAGTGGGATTGCTTGAAGATTATAAAGCTGTTTACAATCATATCCCCAGTACTGATTCTGATTGGGAGAGCGTGGCCAAGATGGCTGAAGGAACAACTCCCGCTAGAATAATCGGACGCGAGGCAGAAGCTTTGAAAGCTTTTGTAAAGGTGTTCGGCCGATTGGTTGATTTTAGCAAACCGGCTGAAGAAAAGTTTATCCACTCTGTCGCCTACTATCTGCGACCTGAAGCGCGTGAATTGGCTAAGGAAAAGACTGCTTTAGCAACCTTCTCTAAATCATTCAAGCAAATGCCAAATACCGGTTTCATGTGGTCTGTATTGCGCGGAATTGCTTATGCAGGTGTTTCTATGACAGCTCCGGCACCAGCGCCAGTTGAGACAGTACCAGCAGCGCCAGTTGTAGAAGCGCCAAAAGATAACGCAGTGCCAGCTTTGCCAGTGAGTGCTGACAGAGACCTGAAAAATGAAATCACAGCTGTAAATGATTATATCGCTCTCGCCGGCCAATCTCCGGATGCAGAGGGCTGGAATGTTGTAACTTTCATCTCATACGGCAGTACAGCGGCCAGCAAGGCCAAAACATCGGTTGAAAGATTGCAAGCAGTCAAGGATTTCAAAACTGCGAACGGCAAGTTTCCTTCAACCGAAGCTGACTGGATGGCAGTGGTAAAATAAGTTAAATAACTTCAGATAAGAAAGACCCCGCTTGGCGGGGTCTTTTGGTTGACGAAAATAATAATAACGAAAAATAATTAATCTTTTCGAAAATGCATTCCCAAGATCGGATCAGCTTTGATTTTATTTATATTTTTTTCAGTTTGTTTATAAAATTCAGGATAATGCTGGCGGGCGATCCATCTTCCCTTGTATCTCTGGCGGTATGGCGGTTTTTGTAGATGAGCGATTTCATGCGCCAGCGTGCGGATAAGCCCATTCAGGCTCTTTGGCTTCAGGGTTTTCGGTGAATAAATATCCAGCACAATTGTTTTGGTTTGCAAATTAATATACCCGAGCGTATAGCTTTTATTACTTTTGCTGGTTTTTCTCTGCATGATTTTAAATCTCAAGCCTTTAACCTGAAGAATATCGCAAATTTTTGCGAATAGCATGAAGGCCAGTTGTTCGTGTTGATTTATTGGCAGATGATTTTGATGTTACTCTGTTGCTCAATAAAAGCCTGTTTTGACAGGCTTTTATTTTATTTAACTTAATGGTTGCATTTATGGCAAATAATCCAGAGGATTTACCGGAATGCCGTTGACTCTGACTTCAAAGTGCAAATGCGGTCCGGTAGTCAGGCGGCCGGCGCCCGGTGTACCCGGCATGGCGCCGCTAAGGCCGATGATTTCTCCTTTGGCCACATATTCGTCTTCCCTGACAAATATTTTACTGACATGGCCATAGACTGTTGAAATTCCATTGGCATGAATCAGCGCGATGTAGCTGTAGCCCATCCCCGCGTCTTTTGCCGTTAAAACATAGCCTTCGGCCGGCGCAGCTATTGGCGTGCCTTGCTTGGCGCGAATATCAATTGCTGGATGCTCGAATAAATATCTGAAAGGATAATCAGGATCGTGAAAATAAGCGGTAATCTTATTTTTCGGTACTGGCCAAGAAAGTTGGCTATCAGTGAGTTTTGGTTGTTCGGTTTTTAACTGGTCCAGTTTTTGTCTGGCTTGCTTTTCTAAAACTGTTATGGACGAGCTAATAGATTCTTGCTCCTCCTTGGCCTGCCAAAATAATTCGGTAAACTTTTGTTCGGAATTTTTTGTGGAAACTAATAAATTTTCTTTATAATCTGTTTGTCCGATTAATTCTATTTTTTCGAGCTCAAGTTGATCATTTAAAGCAAGTAATTCTTTTTGCTTGTTTTCCAGTTCGTTTTTTTTCGCCAGTAAAAGCTTTTTTTCGGATTTTAAATTGCCCAATGTTTCCTGGAGGCCTTGTTGCAGATCTTTTGTGTATTCGGTTTCATTAAAAAAATCCGACAAAGAATCATTCATTAGAAATATTTTTAAGGTATTTTCTTGATCGTTTTGACGGATTTCTTGCAGGATATTTGTTAGTGCCAGTTTTTGATTATCAATAGCGTCTTGTTTCGACAGGATTTGAAGTTCAATGTTTCTGGTTTCGAGTTGACCTTGCTCGATTTCTTTTTTTGTCGACTTTACGTCCAGGTTTGTTTTGGCGATTTTGTTTTCCAGTATTGAAAGCTGATTTTTGAGCGAAGCAGCCTCCTCCTGCTTGACCCGGATATTTTTTTGATAAATGGCAGCTTCTTTTTTTATCTGAGTGATTTCTTCTTGTTTGTTTTTTATTTCAGTATTAAGTTCGTCCAGCGTTTGGGCAAATATCAAACTAGGCATCATTAAAATGCATATTGCCAGCAAAAATATTTTTCCGCGATGTTTCATAGTGCAGGAATATTATAGCATTATAAAAAAAATTACTCAAAAAGCCCGTATTTAATCGGGCTTCTGAATATGGTTGTTATTTAAGTTTTTCAACCGCCTTTTTTATTCTGTCCAGGCTCTTGTCCTTCCCAAGCGCAGATGCGATTTCAAAGGGATCGGGTGATTTTTGCTGGCCGGAGAGCGCAAAGCGCATTGGCCAGAGTAGAGTGCCGGTGTCGATGTTATTTTTCTCAATATGCTCGGTAATGGTCTTTTTTAATTTTTCCGGTGTGAAAGAGCTCTCTAAGATTCCCTGCAAAATTTCGAGCAGAGATTGCAGATGGTCATACGTGTCTTTTTTGTTTGATTTTTTCCAAACCAAGCCGTCTGCGTCATATGTCAGCTCTTTGACAAAGAAAAATTTTACAGCCTCCGGAATTTCATTGAGTTTTTTTATCCTTGATTGCTCTAACTGCAATATGTTTTTGATATAAGACGGTTTTACTTTTTCATTGGTTTCATTGATGACAATATTTTTTCCGACAGTAATAATATTCGCCTCCACCAGATAAGGCAGGCATTTTTCATATAATTCGTCTTCGGATAATTTTCGAATATATAATCCGTTTATCCAGTCAAGTTTGTCAAGATCAAAGACTGCGCCTGACTTGTGAACATTATCCAGACTGAATTGCCGAATCAGTTCATTGGGCGTGTAAACTTCTTGTTCAGTGCCCGCATTCCACCCGAGTAGCGCAATAAAATTGATAAAAGCGTCGCGCAAATATCCTTGGTCAATAAACGATTGAACTGAAGTGTCGCCGTCGCGTTTACTTAATTTTTTCTTTTGCTTGTTCAGTAAAGTCGGCAGATGGGCGAAAATCGGCGGCTGCCATTCAAACGCTTCATAAAGTAAAACATGTTTTGGCGTGGAGGCGATCCACTCGTCCCCTCTCATTATATGCGTTATTTTCATGAAATGATCGTCTACAATATTAGCAAAATGATAAGTCGGAAAACCGTCGGATTTAATCAGTACATAATCGTCCATATCCTTGGTATTGACAATGATTTTGCCTCGAATCAGATCATCGCATACCACTTGCCTGTTTTCCGGCATTTTGAATCTGATTACAGACGAGGCTCCGGAATCGAGCATGGATTGAGCTTCTTTTTGCGACAGCTTGCGGCAGAAATTATCATATTTCGGCGCTTGTTTATTTTTCTTTTGATCTTCCCTTAGATCGTCTAGCCTTTGTTTATCGCAAAAACAATGATAGGCTTTATTTTTGTCCAATAGCACTTGGATTTGCTGTTTGTATATATCCAATCTCTCAGACTGCGTATAAGGTCCAAAATCGCCGCGCTCTTTGACTTTGTTGTCTTTTGTTAGGTACGGGCCCTCATCCGCTTCAATCCCCGCCCACTGCAAAACTTGCAACAGGTTTTCCACTGCACCGGCCACTAATCTAGACTGATCAGTATCTTCAATTCTAATTATAAATTTACCTTTGTTGTGCCGGGCAAATAAAAAGTTGTACAATATGGTTCTTAGGTTGCCCACATGCACAAAGCCGGTCGGGCTTGGCGCGATTCGCACGCGGATATTGTTGGTTGGGAGCATAAATGGATAATAATAAATTACAAATAACAAATCACAAACAATAAAGCGGAAATAACAAAGTGCTTCTTTTTCAGCTTCCCCAAAATTATAGCTCAAATTATGCGTATTGTAAACAGTTAATAACCTCTGAAATGTTACTTAGGTGTAACTTGTTTGTTTGTCTAATTTTAGTGTAATAATA
>Ga0268276_1000584_pt1 | contig 41815 bp, 31 predicted proteins | sample saktaG_4_FD_190145 | JGI IMG/M metagenome (GOLD analysis project Ga0268276, IMG submission 190145) | Saline water microbial communities from Sakinaw Lake, British Columbia, Canada - sak_2010_1_5_45m | ecosystem: Environmental > Aquatic > Non-marine Saline and Alkaline > Saline ...
ATCTAAGCTGGCTCACAATAATGAAGTGCTTAATGCCAATGATTACCCTGGTATTCCAAAGGCTGATCGAGAAATATGGAAGCACAGCCGACAAGGCTATGAATTTGTCTCACGCTTCAAAAAAGTACCAATTGTTGGTGAAATTGTCTGGGATATTTTTGATAAATTGCAGGAGATTCCCCCGTTCTATCCAAAAAGAGATTTATCCGACCCAAATATTCAGGTGAAGTCAACATTTTCTCTTATCAAAAGAAAAAACTGGGGCAAACATCTGATTGAGAAATTATCGAAAAAGCCGTTGCCTCTTATTTGCACTTTTTTTATTCCCGCTTTCATGGCGGAAATTTTTGATTATCCCGGAGAAATATACTGCCTTGGCACGGACACTGATCTTAGCCGCGCCTGGGTGCCGATTGATCCACGCAAAAGCAAAATTAAATATCTGGCGCCAAATCCAAGAGTTGAACGACGACTCCGTCTCTACGGCGTACGCTCGGAAAATATTTTTGTCACTGGTTTTCCCCTGCCGGAAGAACTCGTCGGCGGAGAAAAAGAAACTATTCTTCGAGAAAATCTGGGGCACAGGCTATTTAGTCTTGATCCAAAAAGAGTTTATTTATCAAACTACGAAGAAACAATTTGCCGCCATCTCGGCGCGCACAATTTCCCACGAAAAAAGCATCACCCGCTCACGCTAATGTTTGCTGTGGGCGGAGCCGGCGCGCAAAGGGAACTTGGCATTGAAATAGTAAAAAGCTTGCGCAAATCAATTAAACAAAAAAAGATTAAAGTAATCCTGGTCGCCGGCATTCATAATGAAGTAAGTAAATATTTTCTAAAGGAGGTCAATTCTCTTGGTATTGGTCCGGAAATCGGCAAAACAATTGAAATTATTTACAGTCAAACAAAACCTGGATATTTTACAAAATTTAATAAAGCCTTGAAATGTACCGATATTCTCTGGACTAAACCAAGTGAACTCAGTTTTTATACTGCCCTTGGTCTGCCGATCGTCATGTCACCACCGCTTGGCTCGCAAGAACTTTTCAATAGACGGTGGCTCCGGGCAATCGGCTCGGGTATTAATCAGGAAGATCCGCAATACACCGACCAGTGGCTTTTTGATTGGCTGGACAACGGCTGGTTTGCCGAAGCGGCCATGAACGGTTTTCTGGAAGCGTCAACCAACGGAACAGAAAATATTAAAAAAATAATTGCGCACAAAGAAGAAGAACTCGGTGAAGTCAAAAAAATATTGCAATATTGATTAATAACATCAGTTTGTTCTTTCCAGGAGGCAAAAATGTCAGACCCACCCGGAAAAAAACCAGTTGTTTATCGATTTGATTTTTGTTGCTGGGACGAAGAAACTTACTATTTACCGGCCAGCAATGATATTGACGAACCGCACTCGTCAGACGAATCAGCCATCGTGTCGGCGGAATGTCATATTGGGACAAAACTAAAACACCCGAGAATTGTGAAAGTGCTTTGTATAATCCAAATAGTGCTCGGCAAATACAAGCTCGGCCGGCATGTAAAAACCATTACGCGCGCCAAAGAAGCACCGACCAAACAGTATCCAAGGATTCCAAACTAAAAAAGACCCGCAACGGGTCCTTTTTTTCATTGTTTTTAGTAACTTTCTACCTGCAAACCATCTGCAACTTGCTTCTCCGGACAGTCATCGATTTTCTTTGTTTTTTTCATACAAGCGGCGATAAAAGCATTAAAAAGCGGGTGGCCGGTTATCGGCCTGGATTTAAATTCAGGATGAAACTGCGTAGCCACAAAAAAAGGATGACCGGGAATTTCAATTATTTCCACCAGGCGATTATCCGGCGAAACTCCCGCCAACAAAAGACCGCCTTGTTCTAATTTTTCCCGGTATTCATTATTAACCTCATATCGGTGGCGATGTCGTTCGGAAATTTGTTTTTGTCCGTACGCCCGAAAGCTGATTGAATTTTCATTCAAAACACAGGGGTAAGCGCCCAATCTCATTGTCGAACCATAACGGCTGTGCTCTATATTTTCCACCTGATCAGGCATTATGTGAATGACTTTTTCTTTTGAATCAGGATCTATTTCTTCTGAAGTGGCTCTTGTAATACCGCAGACATTGCGGGCAAATTCAATAGTTGCCAGCTGAAGTCCATAACACAAACCAAAAAATGGAATTTTGTTTTCTCGAACATATCTGATGGTTGCCAGTTTTCCGTCAATTCCCCTACTGCCAAATCCGCCCGGCACTATTATACCGTCAAAGGATTTTAATTCTTCCAGCTTTCCCGGCTCAGCTTCATAAACAGCTGAATCAAGCCACTGAATATCAACGTTTTTCCCAAAAAACCAGGCCGCATGTTTGACTGCCTCAATCACAGAAATATATGAGTCTTTAAGCACAAAGTCGCCGGTCCTAAAGTATTTTCCGACAATGCCTATTGTTACTTTTTCTTTTGCTTCCCGAGAAACTCGGACCAGCTCTTGCCAATCATCCAGGTCGCGCGCTCCCGACTTCGGCCCCCAGCCAAATTGCATTAAGATTTTTTCGCCAATTTTTTCCGCTTCAAAATTAAGCGGAATCTCGTAAATTGAATCTACATCCGGAGCAGACATGACATGATCAGGCAACATGCTGCCGGAAACCGCGATTTTTTGTTTACGCGAATCATCCAGCGGCCGCGCGCTGCGGCAGAGGACAAAATCCGGTTGAATGCCGGCTGAATTTAGAGTTCGTATCGCATATTGTGTTGGTTTTGTTTTCATTTCGCCCACTTTTGAAGGAATCGGCAAAAATGAGACTAGAATGAAAAGCACATCATGAAAATTGTGCATTTTCATCATTCTGGCGGCTTCCAAAAACAATAAATTCTGATATTCTCCCACCGTGCCGCCAACTTCTATCAGCATAATTTCGGCATCGGTTTTTTTGGTCGCCGCCTGTATCCTGGAAATTATTTCTTCCGGAATATGCGGCACCACCTCGACGCATTTACCGCCATAGCCCAGATTTCTCTCTCTTTCTATGACTGACTGATAAACGCGGCCGGTAGTCATATAATTGCCGGACAAAATATTTTGGTTGAGAAATCTTTCATAATTTCCAAGATCCTGATCAGTCTCATCGCCATCCTCTGTAACAAAAACTTCACCGTGTTCAATCGGATTCATGGTTCCCGCGTCAATATTAATATAGGGATCAATTTTTATGGCCGAAACAGAATACCCCTTACTCTGCAGTACGCGGCCGATTGAAGCGGCGGCCACTCCCTTGCCAACGCCCGACATCACGCCGCCGACAATAAATATGAATTTTGACATGAAAAAAAGTTAAAATTTATAAGTTAAAAGGTAAAAGTTGGGGCTCAAGGATGCAAAATGTTGACTCGCTTCATTTATTAACTACCAATTCGCTCAATTCGCTCAATTCGCTTAATTCACCAATTCACTAATTCTCTAATTCACTAATTCGCTTTTTGCACGTTCACCCTGAATTCACTTTTCAAACTTGTTGCTACCATCACAAGTATTTTATATTCTCCGGTTTTTTTTATTGCTTCACTAAGTTCAATTTGTTTTGGTTTTAAAACAATTCCCTCGGCTTTCAACGCCTTAATCAGCTTTTCCTTAGTTATTCCGGCAAACAAAGTGCCGCTATCATCCGCCTTCTCAGCAAAAGTTAAAACCACTGCTCTCAAACGATTAGCCAGATCTTGCGGCTTTTTGTTTTGCGCTGTTTGCACTTTTGCTTCCGCTTGTCCCTGTGTCTGCTTGCCATATTTTTTTTCGTTCACCGGAGTAAATACCACGGCCAACTTTCCAGGCAATAAATAATTCAAAGCATAACCGTCGGCAACATTTTTGGTTTCACCTTGTCTGCCAAGTCGGTCAATAAATTTTAGTAAAATCACTTTCATAAAATTTTATAATTAATACCAATTATTTATTAAACAATCTGCTGGTTAATCAGAAAAGGAGAGCCTCTCCCCTCCTCCTGTTTATTGTTATTAAATGAAACATCACACCAACAATAAATGTGCCGCCAGAAAACAGCTACTAGTTTATTTTTTTAGTAATAGTTCCACTGCTTTATCGAGTTGCGGATCTTTTTTGTTATCAAAATCTTCTTTGGTTATTTCGACCGCAACATCAGGCGCAATCCCCTGATCATTAATACTGGTTCCTTTTGGCGTCAGCCACTTGGCGATCGTAACTTTAATTGAAGAGCCGTCTGGTAGCTTTTTTAAAACCTGCACAGACCCCTTGCCAAAACTCTGTTCGCCTACTGTGGTGGCAATACCATAGTCCTGAAACGCGCCGGCCAAAATTTCTGAGCCGGAAGCGCTGCCTTTGTTTATCAGCACAACCGTAGGGAATCCTTTTAACGGACTTTTATTCTCTGTTTTATACTCTGTTTCCCGACCATCGCCAAATCGTTCAATTACTGCCACCTCTGAATCAAGCCAGAAAGAACAAATATCAATCGCCGTATCAAGAAGCCCGCCGGGATTATTTCGCAAATCCAAAATTATGCCTTTTGGTTTTTTAGCGACAATTTCAGCCGCCGCCTGATTGAAAAGATCGGTAGTATCCCCATTAAAAGAATTTAATTCAATATAGGCTAATCCGTCTGGACGAAACGACCATTTCACGCTTTTAAGTTCAATCACTCCGCGAGCGATTATCAATTCTTTTGCTTCATCATCACCGCGCACTATCAAAAGGGTCACTTCCGTGCCCTTCGGCCCGCGAATCATTCGCACCACCTTGTCCAGACTCATGCCAATAACCTCGGTGCCGTCAACTGCGTAAATCTTGTCTCCCGCCAATAAGCCGGCCTTGTCTGCGGGCGTATCGGGCAGAGGCGCGACAACAGTCACGATTCCGTCTTTAATGGCGATTTCCGCGCCAATTCCTTCGAACTCGCCAGAAATTTGCTGATCAAATTCCTTGGCTGTTTCCGGATCTAATAGCACTGTGTAAGGATCGCCCACTCCGGCCACAAAACCTTTCAACGCGCCGTAATAAAGTTCTTTTTCATCAATATTTTCCTGATCAACGTAATCGGTTTTGATTACACTCCATATTTGCTGTAAAAGTGTTCCGGAAAACATTTCCGGCAGATCGGTTTCTTGATATAATTGAGGGTTGACTTTTAGCTCGATTTTTCCTTCGCCCAGTTTGCCGCTAATATAGCCGGCCATGTAAAATAAAAATATAAAAGCAATCACTACCAAAGTGATAACAATTTTTTTAGTAATTTTTTTATTTTTGTTTAGCTCTGTCATAATAATTATTAATCAATTCTTTTTATTTGTGCTCCCAAGTTACTTAAACGTTCCTCAATTTTTTCATAGCCACGATCAATTTGATAAATATTATCAATCACTGTTTCGCCGTGCGCCGCGAGTCCGGCCAGAATCAGGGCAAATCCGGCCCGCAAATCAGGACTTTCCAAATGCCGGCCATGAAGTTCCGTCGGGCCATTGATAATAACCCTATGCGGATCGCACATTATAATTTTCGCGCCCATTTGATTTAATTTGTCTGTATAAAATAGCCGGCCTTCGAAAATTGTTTCATGGACCAGACTGACACCCCTTGCCTGAGTCAGTAAAACCGTGAATGGCTGCTGCAAATCCGTTATAAAACCAGGATATTCATGCGTCACAATGTCCACGGCTTTTATTTTCTTTGATTTTTTCACTTCCACAAAATCATCCCCCAGTTTATATTCAACGCCCATTTTATCAAACATGCACCAGAGTGATTCCAGATGATCAGGCCGACAGCCGGTCACTTTGACCGAGTCGCCGCACAATGCTCCGAGGATGGCAAAACTACCAGCCTCCACTCTGTCTGGAATAACTTCATAAACACCGGCGCCGAGTTTATCAACGCCTTCGATAACAATTGTATGTGTACCGGCGCCGGAAATCTTCGCGCCGACTCGATTTAAATATTCAGCCAAAGCCGGAATTTCTGGTTCGCAAGCGCAGTTTTTCAAAACTGTTTTCCCGCGGGCGAGTGTGGCGCTCATCATCAGAACTTCGGTGGCAGTAACGGAAATTTTCGGAAACACAAATTCCATGCCTTCCAGTTTATCAGCCTTGAAATAATAATCATTTTCATTTTCTTCCACTTTGGCGCCAAACTTGCGAAAGCCGTCAATAAAAATATCAATCGACCGCTGGCCAATGGCGCAACCGCCGGGATGAGGCAGTCTGACTTCGCCTCGTCGAATTAAAATAGGTCCAATCAGCAGGAGAGCCGCTCTAATTTTTTTTACTAAATCAGGATTTAGGTTTGCGTCCTTAATTTTTTCAGTTTTCATTTTGATCTGGCCATCAATTCTGTTTACCACGCTACCCATGCTTTCGCACAATTCCAAAAGCCGATTGATTTCTTCAATATTCGGAACATTATTAATTGAAATTTCTCCCTCGGACAACAAAGAAGCCGCGATGATCTTCAAAGCCGCGTTCTTGGCGCCATTGACTTTGATCTCGCCGCGTAAAACTTGTTCTCCCTTGATGATAAACTTGCTCATAGATAAAATTTAATTCAATAAAAGTTTAGCATATTTCCCGCAAAAAATAAAGAGGGGCGAAAACCGCCCCGTCTTTATTATATTTTAATCGTTACAATTGAAAAACATCTCCATATCCTCTCTCTGCCATGCGAACTGCAGTTTCCATATTTTCCTTTAAAGCGCTTGCCGCTCCAGTATCGCCAGCCTTTACAGCGTTTTCCATCGCTTCCCGCATGGCGAAAATATGTCTTGCATTATTCAATAAAGAGTTTTGTCCAAAAGCTCTGTTCACACCAAACTTCGCAATCTCTCGCCAACCTTCTTTTAATATACCCGTTGAAACCAACTCCTCATTAGAAACAAAAATAGTCCCGTTATAATAGCTCTCTACTGCTCTTTCAGTTATCCCGCCACCTTGAGTTTCTGTAATTGAGCCACCGGCTCTTGAAATGTCAGCCGTTGCTCCCGGCCCTTCAGCCGGATGCTCAACAGGCGCTTCGACAGGATGGTCGACAGGCACTTCAGCACCTGGATTATAAACAGCCTTATGCAGATCAACTTGAAAAGGCGGTTCAGAAGACGCTTCAACCGGCGACGCGTCAACTGGCGACGCTTCAACTGACGGCGCTTCAACTGACGGCGCTTCAACTGACGGCGCTTCAACTGACGGCGCTTCAACTGACGGCGCTTCATGAGGCAAAGTCGGCCAGCTCAAGTGATCATGATGAGTCACATGCTCCGAACCAAGCTCCAATCTCCAACCGCTCGGGTCGGCCGCGTCTTTGACAATACTCACTTCCGCCCCTTCATGAACAGTTACCGGATAGCCATAATGCCAATTGCCGTCAGTTCCTTTTTGAAAAGCAAAACCAAGTTTTTTCAAATGCTCGATTTTCCAAGTATGCACAAATTTATCAAGCTGATCATCCGGAACATCCGGAAACATATCCGCACCATTTTTTTCCAAAATCGGATCCATAATATTATGAATTCCCTGGCCGCCATGAATTGTTCCACTTAGTTTATCCGGCAATTCTTCAATCCCCGCTCCAGCCGCAACTTCAGGCTCAATTGTCGGTTCATGAACTGGCGCGGGAGTCGATTCAGGAGTTGGATTCGATGGTCCGGTTTTTTCTACAGCGGGCGCTGGGTGCTCTGATTCAGGCGCTGGTCCGACTGGCTTTTCTGGAGTATCGTGTGGCACAGGTCCGCCACCGGGTTTGGCTTCTGTAACCGCTGTTCCACCGGAAGCATGCGCTTGCGCTTCCCAACTACTAATAGCACTGATAGAAATTACTAAACCAAGAGCTACAGCCAAAGCTTGTCTGACCCTTTTTTGTCTGACAGCTGTCCAGCCTTTTTCAACTCTGGCCGCGTCCGCCGACTTGATATCAGCGTCAATTTGCTGAAGCGCGGAGTCAAGTGAAGCATTCACCGCAGCGGCCACCGCCTCAACTCTTCTTTCTTTTTCTCCGACACTGCCGACAAACTGCTCCATTTCCGTCACAGCCACTTCTCTTGCCTGCTGTTTGATCACTTCATTTTGAGCCATGAGCTCATTTAGCTCTGCCTGCACTTCCGGTCGCAGTTTCCACTCTTCTTTCCAAAATTCCTCTTCATTAATTTCCGAGGCTCGTCGGCCCATTATTTTGTCTGTGGTTGATTCGTCAACAATATCCAATAATTCCTGCTTTCTACCCTTGGACATTTCATCGCGCATACTCCGGTCAATAACCGTCTGCACTTCCGGTGGCAAATCCGCGTACATTTTGTGCAATTTCTCCTTACCCGCGTCCCAAGCAGCATATTCCGGGCTCTTTTTTCTTTGCTCTTTCGTGCCTTTAACCGCCTTCATTTCTTCAAACAGTTTTTTGGTAACTAAATAGTTTTGTTTATAATAATCAATTGTCGCTTCAATATACACTTCTCTTATTTGCTCGGCTTTTTGTCCAATCATTGTTTCCAGGCGCTGTCTGTCCTCGCCTTTTTGTTTTTCAGCTTGCGTGCCTTCAGCTTCTCCTTTCAACACGCCAAGCGCGCCTTTATACCGGCTAGCCTTTTCTTTCATGAGCATCATATAAACAGGATTTTCAGATGGTTTTTTGCCGTCAAGCGCAACAGCTGATTCAAAATAATCAATTGTTTTATCCAAATCTTCATCAGAAAGTTTTTTTGCTTCTCCGGTTTGCAGTTCAAATTTTTTCCCCGCCACCGCTTCTTTCCAGCTGTCTAGCTTCTTTTTCAAAGCTAAATAACCAGGATCCGTTTTTTTCTGCTCGCGAGTCAATTTATTAGCTTTCAAATATTCTTTCATTTCCTTTGATATTTGCTTCTTGCTTTTTTTAGCTTCGGATTTAGCTCCTTTTTTGAATGATTTTAATTCTTTTTCGCTTTCTTCTGACAGCGCGACTTTTGTACCTTTTTTCTCTGCTGACACTGTCATGAGATCATAGGAACCAGCAGTACCCATACCCGCGCCAACCAGCCTCCAGGCCAGATATCCTCCGCCAAGAGCAGCCGCTACCGGTACGCCGGCCAAGCCAGCACCAAGCAAACCAACGCCCGCAACTAATCTGAATTTTTTGAATTTTTTCATTAGAGGATGATTGCGATATACGTCAAGCACTTTACTTCCCCAGCCCTTTGTCCGCTGAAATTCCTCGGCTCGAGCGTCAACCAAAGCAATGCGCTCATCCATCATTTTATCTACACTACCAAAAACAGCCTCCGCTCTTTCGCGGTCATACGCTTCATAAGCCTCATTCTTTGCCGCGATATCTTCAATATATCCCTTGGTTCCCATGGATCGCCGAATCCAGCCGGTAACACCGCTGTATTTTTTAACTACTTCAGTGTCGTGCTTGGCAAATTCTTGCCTTTTGTTTTCAAGTCGTTTTGGCCGCAATAATTCAATAACTTTTGCCCTCAGCCCGCCAGTACGAGTAATTAATTGTATCATTGGGCTATTTATTGCCGGCAGGCAGGATTCAACAGCACGCACGGCTTTGGCCAACTCTTCCGCTTTAAAAATCTGACCATTCGAACCGCGAACTTCGCCGGCCGCTTCAATTGCGCTGACTAATGATTCAAAGTCTGTCGCTTCGGCAAATTGATTTTCAAGTTTATCAACCCCTGATTTCAACTGCTCCAGTCCGGCTTGCTCCGCAGATAAATCAGTTGCCCTCTCTACTTTCACGGTTTTGCTTAATTCTTCCTCTGCCTGCTCAATCAGCGACCGTAAAGCTACTTTTTTCTTTTCATCGCCACCAGCTTCATTAAACTGCCGGTGCAAATCTTCTACCTTGGCTTCAGCGGCTGATCTTTTTCCGACAGCTTCTGCTTGTTCCTGATATTTATTTAATTTTACTTCGAGCGCGCCGTGATGTTCTCTTGCTTGCTGCAAAAGAGACTTTGCCTGCTCACCATTGCCGGCCGCAGCTAACTTAGAAGCCAGCGCTTCAAATTCTTTTAAAAGCGCTTTTGCTTTTTGAGAAAAATCCTCTTTTGCTTGTTCAGGCGTTGGGACTGCTTCTGCTTCAGCTTGTGGTTTTTCTCTGTTTTCTCCCTCAGCCCGATCCAGTTCTTTTTTTACTTCTTCCTGCAATTCAGCCGTTGGGTTTGGTTGTTCGCTGTTACTCGTCATATTTTTTTAATTAAATTCTTATGAAATATTTTTTATTTCATCTAATGCTTTCTTCATTTTTTCTGTATCAACTTTTTTTAACGACTTTTTCAATAAACCTTCGCTCTGTTTTTTCAAAATTGCCATTTGCTTTGCAAATTCTTGATAAGCAGCGCGCATTTTTTTTATTACCGCCTTGTTGGTTTTTGTCTCCATATAATAAAAAAACAAGTTGCTTAAACTTGTTCTGCGGCTTTCATTACTTCTTGTTTTAATTTGACAATTTCTTCGGTTACGATAGCTTCAAAATTCGGGACTTTTTCAGCGATAAAAGCCAACATTTCCTGGGGGTTTTTCTCCATCGCCACCATTTTGTCAGCGTCTTCAGAGCCGATTGATTCCATGATTTTGAGCATTACTCTTTTTTGGACCAGCGTGGACATTTTTTCCAACATGGCAACTTTTTGCTCCTCCGGCAAAGAACCCAAACCCAACATTTCAATAATGTTGGCGTCAATGATTTCCTGTGGTTTCATAATTTTGTCTTAATTTTTAATTACCTACCAATATATTATAGCATATATATTTATTTAAATCAATGGACATGCCAGTTTTTGCCTAAATCTACAAGCAAAAGCCCTTTTTGCCTTTTCAAAATGATTTTTTTCTGCTTTAATGTATTCACGCGAACGCCCACCTCGGGGCATTAAACTAACAAGTTTTATGAATCTAATTACTCGCAGACTAATCGCCGCCAGCCTGATCCTCATATTTTGCCTCAGCGCGCCAATTCTGATCCTGTATACAGCTGGATTTCGTTATAATATAAAAAAGGGCCAGCTGGAAAAAGCCGGCGCCCTGGTAATAAAGAGCGAGCCTTCCGGCGCGCGTATTTTGTTGAACAATGAAGATCTCAAAAAAAGTACGCCAGTTCGGCTGAATAATATTATTCCGGACGAATATTTGGTTTCCCTGGAAAAAGAAAATTATTATACCTGGACAAAAAACCTGGAAGTCAAAACACAGGAAACTACTTTTGCGGAAGACATTGTTCTTTTTCGGGAGAGCGCTCCGGAACTCCTTACTGAGCACAATGTTGACTGGATTGATTTTTCACCGGGCAATAAATTCGCTGTTTACTCGGTCTCGGATTTTTCACAGGACTATCTTTATCTTTTGAATTTGGATAATAAGAAAAGCCGCCTGTTATTCAATGACAATAATCTTTTTCACAATCCGGAAATTTCCTGGTCAAAGGACGACACTTGGATTTTATTTAAAACCAACGAATTTGCCGCCGCGATTTCAACTTTTTTGCCGAAACAATTCAAAAACATTGAAACAAAAAACTTCAACCTTGCGCCAACAAACTTCAAGTGGAATCAAACCGAATTTAATGCCTTGTATTTTCAGGTCGGCAACAAAATATATCAACAAGATATTCTGCTGGACAAAGCCGCGGTAATTTATTCACCGTCAGCTGACGAAAAAGTCCAGGACTATATTGTTTATGACAATGCAATCTATATTATCAAACAACTAAATCAAAAAGTTCTTTTGACCAAACAGCCGATGAATCAGGAAAATCCGATCGCCGTTAACAAAACCATTGAACTAAAAAATTCATTTTATTATTTTGATAATGTACTAAATGAAAAACTGGCTCTCCGCGACCAGCAGAACAATTACTACTATTTAGTAGCCTTCGAACTGGATAAAATTGTTTTCAACAAAAATCAAGTTCAGAACGCTTCTCTATTTTCAAAAGACAACTTACTTTTACTGCAAACCGACCAGGAACTGTCTTTTGTTAATCTCAATGACGAAACGCTGAGAGAGAATACTATCACCCGCTACAGCGAAGGGCTGGTTGATGCCAAATGGCACACATCCTCAAATTACGCACTGACACTACATGAAGGAAAGATAAGCATAATTGAACTCGACAACCGCGACGGCCATTTTTTCATTACTCTGCCGATGGACAATATTTCCAAATTCAATCTTGATCAGGACGCAAAAGCATTAATTATATTTAAAGAAAACCAACTCTGGTCTGTTTCATTAAAATAATTACCATACAAAAGCGCCCCGTCTTTTGCAAAGAGCGGGGCGCTTTTTATTTTCAAAACAAATTATTTTTTTACCTGCCAATAAGCATAAGTCAGGTAGCTCTGGAAAAAAGTGTTCAGCACTCCGCTAATAACCAACAAAACGATAATCAAAGCGATAACCGCCAGCATTGCCACGATTGTCCAGGCCAGCGCGCCGACTACAACCATGAGAATAAGTCCGAGCAATAGAAAGGGCGCAGTGCAAACAGCCAAAATAATAATCGCGGCTATTCCTCCGGCCATCCACAAACCGACTTCAATCAATTTTACCACGATCAAAGGCCTGGCATTTTGACGAAAAAGTTTCCAGCCACTTTTTATGGCAGGTAGCGCTTTGCAATCTTCCAAAACCGCAAAACAATATGCGTAATGCCGGAACATAAACAAAACTACATTGTAAATTACCAGGGCCAGAACTGCGATGAGAAAAATTATATTTAACGTAAAATTATTATCCTGATTTACAACCGAGGTGAAAAAAATTATTACTCCTAGAATCAAATTCACCACTCCTAAAATTATTTCCATCAATAAAATCCTGGGCATTTTACCAAAACCGAATTTTAACAATTGGCCGAATTGCAACTTCTCACCATTCCTATCTTTTCTTATTCCCTCAAGCATTGCCACCCTGGCCCAAAAGCTAACCAGAACTATCGCTATAAAAAAAACAAATACCATCAAAGCATAAAGAGCCAATAAAGGATTGCTTAAAAAATTTTTCACATTAATGAGCACCTGCCCAACGGAGTCGACGTGTAGGCCTTGCCAATCTTCTCCGGGAGGATCAAGAGCCATTGAGGCGCTGCCGACAAAAATACCGATTATCCAAAGCAATTTATTTGTTTTTACCAATTGCCAGGCTTTTTTTAGAACTTGTTTAAATGGAAAATTCTGCATAGTTTGTTTTTAATTTTAAATACGAAATTACAAATTTTCTAACTTGTTATTTATAATTTCCGCTTTATTGCTTGTAATTTGTAATTTGTTTTTTGTAATTTATTTTTTGTTATTTCTTCCCCTCCTCATTATACCCCATTTTTTTTTGATATTCTATAGTGGCGGCAATATTCGCGGCCTGGAGCAGAGATTCGAAAGTTCCGGTATCGAGCCAGCGTCCACGCACCAGCCGCACGTCCAGTTCATTGATCGCCAGATAAGCTTTGTGAATTTCAGTGATATCTGTTTCCGGCCGCCAGGTCGGTTTTATTCCCTTGGCAATATTTATTACCCGGCTGTCGTAAATATAAATTCCTGGAATCGCGTAATTGCTTCTGGGTTTTTGCGGTTTTTCTTCAATTGAAAGCACTCTTTTGTCAGCGTCAAATTCCACTACGCCGAAACGCTCAGGATCAGCCACTTCCACGGCAAAAATCCGGCCGCCTTGTTCAAAAGTGCGGATATCATCCGTGAAATCATGATCAAAAAATAAATTATCGCCTAGGATCATTGTCACGTTATCATTGCCAATAAAATTTTCGCCGATAATAAACGCTTCCGGCAATCCTTTTGGTTCATCCTGCACTTCATAGCGCAATTTCACGCCCCAATCTTTTCCCGAACCAAGCAAATTTAAATACTGGCCAGCATATTCAGGCGCCACAATTACTAAAATATCATTAATACCGGCCTTAATCAAGGTTTCGAGCGGATAAAGCACCATTGGTTTATGAAAAATTGGTAAAAGTTGTTTGCTGGTAATTTTCGTCAGCGGATGAAGTCGCGTTCCCTTTCCTCCGGCCAAGATGATGCCTTTCATATTTTTTTCTTTTTTATTAATTGAAATATTAATTGGTTTTTCTTGTTCTTCATTCTTCGACACTCTCAGCAAGGCTTCGCAGGACAAGCGATCCTGCTTTACGATTACTCTTTCCAAAACATCTTCCGCTGGACTCTCAAAACTTTGCGGCTGATCTAAGTTTGAAAGCGACTGAATCGCGCCCAACTGATTCAGATATTCTCCGAGCGCCTCCTGCCACGGCCTCATTAAGGGCAGTTTTGAATTGATCAGCGCGGAAAATTTCGGCCTTTTCGCCGGCCGCGGAAACCGCTCGCCGGACACCGGCGTGACCTTGACTGTTTTACCGGCCTGCTGAAATATTTCGCAGGCAAATTCGCACCAGGTGCAACTACCACTATTGATAACATGATAAATGCCCGGCAAATATTCGCCTTCAACCAAATCTCTTGTCTGCTCGGCCAGGTCAACCGCATAGGTCGGACTGCTCACTTCCTCGTCAACCAATTCCAGCTCATCTTTTTCATCCGCCAGTTTAAGCATTACCTCCACAAAACTTTTTTTTGCTCCTTCAATCAGGGCGGGCATGCCAAACAATCTGGAAGATCTGATCAAATATGTTGCATCATTATATTCCAGCACTTGCTCGCCCAAATATTTTGATTCGCCGTATTTGGAAACCGGAGCCGGCAAATCGTATTCCAGATAACCGCCCTGCCTTTCGCCGTCAAAAACATAGTCAGTTGAATAATGAACAAAAATAGCGCCGAGTGCGCTCGCCGCTTTGGCCAGATTAATCGGCCCATCGCAATTTATTTTTTTTGCCAGGTCAAATTTTTCTTCGCAATCATCCACTGCGTTATAAGCCGCGGAATTGATTATCAAATCCGGCTGAAGCTCTTTAATTTTTTTATTTACCAACTTTTCATCGGTTATGTCCAGTTCTTCCCTGTCCCAGAGATATAATTCATGCCCGCGAAACGCTTTGGCTAACTCCTGACCAAGCATACCCTTGGCGCCGACTATTAATACTTTCATATTAACTGCTGATTAAATAATTAAGTTGAAATACAAAATTATAAACTATGTCCAGCTTAACAAACTGACCCCAAAAGTCAAATGCATTCATCTACAAAAAAAGGGGCTACATTGTAACCCCATATCTTCTCAAATTTCTCTTCTACATCACCTTGGCCATAAGTCTGGCCACACCGCAATTGGTAAACTGATCGCCGATCGTGGCCGCGACTTTCCACGGCACGAAGAGACAACCAATGATCTTTTCCGCCGCCGGCGTTACCGGCTTGATGACCGACGAAGACAGGCGGCAGGAGCCGTTCTCAAACTCGATTTCCTGGCTGGAGAACTGCACGCCGTAATAGCGCACGCCCTGCTCTGCTCCGAGCGTGACAAAGAACGTTGAGTTCGGATTGCCCGGCTCGCCCGGCAAGAGGAAGACCCGCTCGCCCGACACCACGGCGAATTCTTCGGTCAATTCCGCCACCGCTGATTCGAAATGGCTGTTCCCCGGCTCGAGAAAGCCGCGGGGCAGGTTCATGACCAGGCGCTCGGACTGGAACGGCCGCATCTGCTCCACCACGCCGATCAGTAATTCTCCGGCCGAGGTCCGGACGAACGGCACGAGAACCGTACCGCCGCCGCCGGGCTCTTCAAAGCCCCAGGAATCGTAACCAATGGCCGTCTTGGCCCAGCGAAGCAAACCGAACTTGCTTCCAAGTTCAACTTCGCGAGCAGACACTTCCTTCCCGTCAACAATCAATTTCCAGCCGGAAGAATCTTCCGGCCCCAGCTTTTTCAACAAACTTCTGATCCCTTCGAACACTATGGCCTCCTTGCAGGTTCCCCCTGCGGTGAGAGTAAAAACTTATCACTTTCTTATTTCACTGTCAAGAGCTGATAAAATCAGTCTCACAAAACAAAGAGCGCTTTTCGCGCCCATTTTTTCAAATAAATTATTTAAACTTATCTTATCCTTTAAACTTTTAACTTATTTCCTGTTGTACCAACTATTATAATAATCCTGATATTCCCCCGACTTGATCCTCTGCCACCAGCCGGTATTCTGCGCGTACCAATTAATCGTGTTTGTCATACCCTGCTGAAAATCTGTTTTCGGTTTCCAGCCGAGCTCTGCCTGGACTTTGTGCGAACGAATAGCATAGCGCCGGTCATGTCCCGGCCGGTCTTTGACATATTCAATCATATTTTCATCAAAGCCCATCATCTGCAGGATTGTCATTGTTAATTCATAATTTGATTTTTCCGAGTTGCCGCCAACGCAATAAGTGTGTCCAATCTGCCCGCGCCGGATGATCGCGTCAAGCGCTTCGCAATGATCCTCAACATAAATCCAGTCGCGCACGTTTTTGCCGTCGCCATATAGCGGCACTTTTTTCTTTTCCAATAAATTGGTTACAAACAAAGGAATAACTTTTTCCGGAAACTGGAACGGACCGTAATTATTGGAACAATTGGAAATTGTAATCGGCAATCCATAGGTATGATGATAAGCGCGCACCAAATGATCTGACGCCGCCTTGGAAGACGAGTACGGACTTTTCGGATCATACGGAGTTTCTTCGTGAAACGCTTTGTGCGTATCTTCTATATTCAGGGAACCGTAAACTTCATCAGTGGAAACGTGATGAAACCGAAGCTTGAATTTTCGCGCCGCTTCCAAAAGCGAATGCGTGCCAAGCACATTTGTTTTAACAAAAGAAAAAGGATCCATCACTGACCGGTCAACATGAGACTCGGCCGCGAAGTGAACAATTATTTCAATCTTATTGTCTTCAATAATATGTTCCACCAGTTCAGAATTCAAAATATCGCCCTTAACGAACTTGTAATTCGACCGACCTTCAAAATCTTGCAAATTTTCCAGATTGCCGGCATAAGTTAATTTGTCCAAATTGAGAACAAAACAATCAGGATCTCTGGACAAAATATATCGAATAAAATTTGACCCGATAAACCCGGCTCCGCCGGTGACCAACATTCTCATAAGATTACCAGTTACGAATTAGATTCTAATCTACGAATATAGCTTACAATTTAATTTCTAAAATTGCAAATTGCTTGACAAGCCTAAAACAAACGTTAAAGTACTAATAGACTTACAATTGCAGGAGGCAATCATGCAAAGCTCAATGGGAAAATGGCAACACTGCCGGTTCGGCTGTTCTGTCATGCCTCGCGACAGAATACAAACTGAAGCAACCGTTCATTTGGATTATTGCTGTTCTCATGAAACAGTGCTGGAAACTTGCCCGACAAAACTGATAATTGTCGAAAATGGCAGAACCAGCCGAGTTGCTGTTTTCATGGGCACGCAACGGGCAGGCGATCCGATCACAGAAGCAATCATGAGCGAATGGTGTGGAAAATGCGAATTTTTTATTGCCAAATAAAAATGATTTCAAAAGCCCTCGCCAAGCGAGGACTTTTTTCATTATAAATTTCTTTATCTAAAACTAAATTTTCTATTTTTGAATTCTAATATGTTTTTGGGGATAATTAAATAATTCCCCACCATCAAATAATGCAATTGACCTTTTAAAAATATGTTATTTAGAAATTATTTTAGACGTACTCCTATTTTGTCTGTCAACTATATCTTTTTCGTTTGCTGTTTTTAGCTTGCCTTTTCCTACAACAATCTTTCCATTGATAATGGAATACCAAGCCCGAAGCGGAGTACATGAAAAAACTGCGCCAATCCTGGAAACAGCTCCGGCGTGACTAAGCGTTTTATCATCAAAGATCACCACATCAGCTAATTTGCCCGGTTCAATACTGCCAATTTCTTTTTCTCGTCCCAAAGCCCTAGCGCCATTAAGCGTTGCAATTTCCAAAAGTTTATTAATCTCCAAGTATGAAATGTTTTTGAAATCTTTTTCAAACTTTTTCCATATATCTTTTTTGTGATTAATAAGATAAGAAGCTAACACCCCCTCCCTCGCGCCTTGTAATGTTCTTAGCATCCTTAGCTCTGACAAAATATTTGAAGTATCATTTCCGGCCGCGCCATCAACGCCAACGCCTACGGCGATTCCCGCCTGTAAGTATTCCGTGACTTTGGATATTCCCGCGCCGCGAGAATTTGCCGAGGGACATGAGGCGATTGCTGTTTTTGTTGCCTTGATAATTTTAATATCCTTTTCAGTTAAAAAATTACAATGAGCCAACCAAACATCCCACCCCAGACAACCAATGCTTTTCAAATATTCAACCGGAGTTTTCTTGTGTTTATGTAAAGTGAATTTAAATTCGTCAATTTCCTCGGCCAAGTGGGTGTGAAATCTTATTTTATTTTTACGACAAAGTTTTATTACTTGTTTCATTTCTTTTTCACTGGAAGAAACTGGGAAAACAGGGAAACAAGGTCCAGCAGCAATCCGGCACATAGAATCAAATGAAGGATTATGATAAGTGTCTACCAGTCTTTGAATCTCTTCTAAAACCACGTCTAAATCTTGACAAATATGTGGCGAAAAAATCGTTCCATCTTTACTTGAAAGCGTCATACTGCCTCTTACCGGATGAAACCTCATACCTATTTTCCTCGCGGCTTTAATTTCCTCATCAAAAAAAGTATTATTGTTATTTGGAATCAAGTAACAATGATCTGTGGTTGTAGTACACCCCGACAAAAGTAATTCAGCCATAGATGTCATTGCGCAATTATACCAGTCTTCAGCCTTAAACTTTTTTGAATACTTTCCTAATATGGTAACCCACTTATCAAGTGGGGCACGTTGCATCTCTGGAACAAAACGAAAAGCGGTTTGAAAAAAATGATGATGAGTATTAATAAAACCAGGAAAAACCATCTTTCCTTTGGCGTCAATAATCTTATCAGCTTTCGTTTTATTTGTTGGACACTCAATTATTTTATTATCTTCAATTAAAACTGAACAATTTTTAAAAATATCTCGCTTTTTATTAAGCGTTACAACGTAATCAGCATTTTTAATTAAAGTCTTCATAATAGTATTATGCTAAACGTTTACCGAAGGTTAAGTAATGTCAACATTATTGCTTTTTGTGAATGTAATCTGTTCTCAGCTTGATCAAAAACCACACTTTGGGAACCATCAATTACTTCAGCAGTTTGTTCCATTCCGCGCATTGCCGGCAGGCAGTTCATAAAAATTGCATTTGACTTTGCCTGACTTAACAATTTTTTATTGACTTGAAACGGAGTTAAAACTTTAATCCTTGCTTTCATTTTGCTTTTTGGAATATGGTAACTCATCCAGGAATCAGTATAAACCACCTCCGCATCTTTAACTGCTTTTTTTGCATCATGAGTAATTTCAATTTTTGCGCCTGATTTTTGGGCGATACTTTGTGCTTTTACTAACGCTTCTTTTGGGGGTTCATAAACGTGCCCTTTTGGACATCCGACGCTGATATGTATGCCCATAATTGCGCAACCAAAAAGTAATGAATGAGTCACATTATTATTACTATCTCCCAAATACGCCAGTTTTAAATTTTTGAAGTTGCCCTTTTTTTCTCTGATTGTTTGTAAATCAGCCAAAATTTGACAAGGATGGGCAAAATTTGTCATAGCATTAATTACCGGCACGCTGGAGTTGAGCGCCAGGTCGACTAAATCTTCATGAGAGCCGATTCTCGCCATAATTATGTCAACATACCTGGATGCGGTTTTCGCAGTATCGCTCATTGTTTCTTTCTTCCCCAATGGAGAATCAGAAACATTATAATAAATTGCATGTCCGCCCAGCTCAGTCATTCCGACTTCAAAACTAACCCGCGTCCTCAAGGATGCCTTGTCAAAAAGCATCAACAAAGTTTTGTTGTGTAATTTTTGTAAATATTTTGCCGGGTGTTTTTTTATATTATCAGCCAAATCAATTACGGCGAGCAGTTCTTTTTTCGTTAGGTTGGTCAAATCGATTAAGTCTTTTTTCATATTTTTTCGCAAAGATAGTCTCCCATGACTAAATAATCTATTTTACTTCGTTTAAATGTTTTTATAGCATCTTCAGGTGAACAAACAATAGGCTCCTGGATATTAAATGAAGTATTCATAACTACCGGAACTTTTGTTAATTTATAAAATTCATTTATCAGATTCCAAAACCTCGGAGAAATCTTTCTATTAACCGTTTGGATCCTGGCAGTGTGATCAACATGGACAACCGCGGGAATTATTTTATCTTTTCCTTTTTTGGCATGCATTGCCGCCAACATGTATTTTGCAGCGTCAGGCAAGTGCTTCCCAACTTCAACCCACTTTGCTGTTTCTTTTTCCAACATGCTTGGACATAAAGGCCGAAATGGCTCTCGCAACTTTACTTTGTCATTGATAAGATCTAACAAAGTTTTATTTCTTGGGTCTGCCAAAATTGTCCTATGACCCAACGCTCGAGGGCCAACTTCCATTCTTCCCTGAAACCAGGCAACAAGATTTCCTTCAGTCAATAGCTGAGCAGTTTTTTTTTCTATTTTTTTAATTTTTTTGTATTGAAGGCCTGATGTTTTCAAAACTTTTAGTATCTCATTATCAGTAAAAAAAGGGCCCAGGTAAGCATCTTTCAAAGGGATAATATGCTTGTGCTTCAAAACTTGAGTCTCTATATAATAGGCAGCTCCAATCGCTCCGCCCGCATCATTGGCCGGAGGCTGAATGTAAATTTCATCAAAAATCTTTTTGTAGATTAACTTTGCATTGGCTACACAATTGAGAGAAACTCCACCTGCCATGCAGAGAAATCTTGATCCAGTTTGTTTACGAATAGCTATTGAAAGTCTAATAAGCGCTTTTTCTGTAACTTCTTGCAGGCTGGCCGCAAGATCTGCATATTTCTGGTTTTCTTTATTTACATTACGGATAATTTTTTTATTTCTTTTTAAATTAAATAATTTTTCCAATGGTGCATAGTTCTCATTGCGAAATTGAATAATACTATCATCAATTGTAAAAGTTCCATTCGACTTTACCTGCACTAATTTTTGAAATTTTTTTCTATAAATTGCCGGGTTGCCATATGATGTTAAACCCATAACTTTAGCAGCGTCATATTCACTAAAGCCAAAATATTTTGAAAACTTTTCCCACAAAAAACCCAATGAATTGGGATAATCTATACTGCCAATTTTTTCAAGCCTTGTTCCGTCCCCTTTGTACCATGTCGTAGATTCAAATTCGCCTATTCCATCTACAATTAAAACTGCAGACGAACTGTACCCCGAAGAAAAATATGTTCCAGCGGCATGACAATCGTGGTGATCAAGGTAATGAAACACTCCTCTAAAGCCAAGTTTTTTTATTTTTTTCTCCACGTTTAGATTTTTCTGATAAAATAATTCTTCACCTTCTTTTGTACCAAAACCTTTGGGAGTCACTTTGTATAAGTGCTTATAATCAAGGTTTTTTTCAAGCCTTTTTCGTGGATTCAATGTATAACCAATATGCGCAATGTCTTTCAAAGAAATCCCGGCTTCATCTAAACAATATTTAATTGCCTTATTAGGTAATTCATCGGGATTATTAACATGAGCGGGTTTTGCATGTTTAATCCTGCTTAGACGTTCTTCTTCCATGAAAGCAATTACTTGCCCATCTTTCATTACACAAACTGAACTTTCGTGGTAAGCACAATTAAGACCTAAAACATAATCTGGCATAATTTTTTATTTTAATTTTTTTTGAATTTGTTTCCCCACTTCCTCTATCTCCCCCTCCTCATACGGCCGGCCGAAAAAAAGCTCGTGCCCGTCTCCTGCTTTGCGAGGGATAATATGGAAATGAAGATGATTGACAACCTGACCGGCAACCGCGCCATTATTAACATTGAGATTAAATCCTTCATAATCCAGACTGTCACAGATTGCTTTGGCGATTTTCGGAATAACACTGATCAAAGTCCGCAAATCCTCACCGCGGGCGTCCAGTAAATTTTCACAATGATTTTTTGAAATAACCAGAGTGTGGCCGGGATTATTCGGATTAATACCCAAAAAAGCCAAAACGCCGGCATCCTCATACACGATTTGAGCTGGAATTTCATTTTTAATTATTTTGCAAAACAAACAGTCTGACATATTGTTTTTATAAGTTAAATTCCCCTCTTCACCAAACTCAAAGCGGCAAACAACAAACTGAAGTATAATAAAATCTGCGCTATGTAAGTAAACATGGGCGCGGCCATAATTATTCCGAGCATCAAAAAACCGGCGCCAAAGCACTGAAGGTTCATTTTTACCTTACCCCAGATATTAGCCTGGATTTCCACGTCCCTCTCTTTTAACTTTTGAAAAGTCCCGCCCAAAATAAAAGCCAGCTCAAAAGCCAGCAATAAAATCGTTAAATTTAAATTTATTTGCAAAAGCAAGACTGACACCACTATTCCAATCAAGAGTTTATCGGCAATCGGATCCCAGATTTTTCCCCAATCAGTAATTTGATTGCGCAAACGCGCCAACGATCCGTCCAAAATATCAGTGAGCGCAAGTACAACGAATAATATAAGCGCAATAAAATCTTCATCTCCAATCAAGAGCACCAAAACAATCGGCGAAAAAATCAGCCTGATAAAAGTTAAATGATTTGGCTTTAATTTCCGTGGGATAATGGGCAGAATCCACTTGACCACTCTGTCATAGGGGCCAAAAACAATTTTCTCTTGACTCTCCATAGTTTTTTTATCTGTTTTTTGTTGACCAATCAAAATTTATTCCCGGATCGTCAAACGCAACTCTTTCTTCATCGGGATTCTCTGGATCATATGCTTCACTCGTGTGATAAAACAAACCAACCTTGTCTTTTCCCAGAACCCGATAACCGTGAGCCACGCCCGGCGGAATTGAAATCAGGACCGGATTGTCTTCGCCGGCGCAAATAACCACAGTGCTTCCTTTTGTATTTGAATATTCGCGCAAATCATGAAGCACTACTTGGGCCATGCCCTTTACTACAAACCAGGCGTCCCACTGGCGCTTGTGCCAATGAAAAGCTTTGATCACGCCAGGATGAGTTTCCGTATAGCTTGTTTGTTTTACCTGGCAAAAAGAGTCTTCGCCCTCCTTGATAATTTCAGCAAAAAAACCACGATCATCGCAAAACTTTTTTAGCTGTTTAATTTTCACTCCTTCAATCATATGGCAGTTGACTAGTTGATTAGCTAACTAGCTAATTGGTTAACTTGCTTTTCGCCATAGACGAATTTATCCTTGACGAAAACTTTTAACTTTTACTTTTTAGCTTTTACCTTCTCATTTAATCGCTATATTAATTCCATTCGTAAAAGTGTTTGGTAATGGAAAAAATTGATTCAAATAGCCGCCCCAACTATTAAAAATCTTTACGTGCGGCCCGCCGCCCGGTCCGGCCGCGGTAATGATTTCAATATTTCCGTCGCCATTCCAGTCGCCGGCCGCCACTTCCACTCCGCCGGTAAAACTCGCACTGTAAGCCATAAAGCTGGCCAGCTTTGTTCCCTGATAAGTCAGCACCTGCACATGAGGCCCGCCGCCAGGTCCTGCGCCAGTGATGATTTCAAGCGGCCCCGTACCATTAACATTGGCAAGAGCAATGTTTACGCCGCCGGTAAATTGCGGGCTGTAAACAACCAGTTCTTTTTTCAGAGTTCCCTGCCCGTCAAAAATTTTTATTTTGGGCATCAAACCCTGGTGCGGCGCCACTACTATATCCGGCTTGCCGTCCGCGTCAACATCTCCCACCGCCACGTTTATTCCGTTTGTAAAGCTTTCATTATAAGCGTAAAATTCTTTTTTAAGTTTACCATTTAAATCAAAAATTTTGATTACCGGAGCATAGCCTGATTCCGGAGCGACAATAATCTCCACCTGGCCATCCGCGTCAATATCGCCAGCCGCCACTTCCACGCCGCCCTTGAAATTGGCGTCAAAGCCGAGAAAACTACTGACAATTGTGCCGTTTGAATCAAGCACTCGCACAAAAGGCGTGGCGCCCCTGGCCGCTCCAACTATGATTTCCTTATCGCCGCCATTAACATCCGCCACCTGAACATTCAATCCTTGAAATTCTTCTCCCTTTAACACTTCTATTTCATTGATTCTAGTTAAACTTGAATTGTAAATCATGACTGAACTAAGGCCCTTGGCTTTTGTCGAAACAATAATTTGCGCATTGGAAACAATCGGTGTTGGGGTCGTTCCGGTTACCGGTGTCGCGACAACCGGCGTCGTAGTCACTGCCGGAGTATACACTTTGTCCAAAGCCTTTTTGATGTCCAATAGTCCAGCACCTACCTTACCATTATATTTGGGATTGTCAATGATGAGCAGGCCGCTTTCCTGCATTAATGTTTCAATCAATTGCTTTGGCGTTAATTCCGGTTTTACTGATTTTAATAAAGCCGCCGCTCCTGAAACCAAAGCCGCGGAAAAAGAATTGCCATTCCAGCCCTCTTCGTAATAGGCGCTTAAATTTGCTTTTTCATTATCATGATAAACAAGTCCGATAAAATCCTCGCCCGGAGCGGCAATGTCAATACAGCCCTTACCGTAATTGGAAAAAGCAGCCGGCTTATTTTGCTTGGTGCTGGCCACTACTCCCAGAATTTTATTTTCAGTAAATTGCTGATCATAACAAATCGGATAAATCGGTTTATCAGTCAAATCAACTCCAGTGCTGGCCGTAGAATCAGCCATATTGCCCGCCGCCGCCACTATCAAAATGCCTTTGCTATACGCTTCGCTGATTTTATTTTTTAGACTGCTACTATAATCATATCCGCCAAAACTAAGATTAATAATATCAGCGCCATTTTTTATCGCGTAATCCATTGCCGAAGTAACTGTGGCTGAAGTACCATAGCCCTCTGAATCCAAAACGCGCAGAGGCATAATTTTCACATTGGCGGTAACGCCTTTTATTCCTTGGCCATTGTCGTGAACCGCAGAAATTAATCCCGCCACAAAAGTGCCATGATCAACAGCCGGCACAGAATATTTTCCGCTTAATTTTGGAGACGGAGTGTTGTTCTTGTCAACGAAGTCCCAGCCGTTCACATCATCAATATAACCGTTTCCATCATTGTCAATTTTGTCGCCGGGAATCTCATCAAGGTTCCGCCAAATGTTATCTTTGATATCAGGATGCTCCATGTCGAGTCCTGTATCCAAAACCGCCACAATAATATTGGTGCTCCCCTTGGTAACAGTCCAGGCTTCAGGTGCTTTTATTTGCGGCAGATACCACTGTTTGTAATAATAAGGATCAGCCGCCGCAAGTGAGCTATTAGTTATGACAAAACTAATGATTAAAAATCCGATTAATAAATATGCTTTTTTCATACAATATTTTCTGATTATAGCTTTATTTGTTAACTGTCCCCATTATACCCTAAATTTATAAATTTTTTAAGGCCTTGACAACTCAGTAAAAAAATGCAATAATACCTTGTTAGGGTTTACTCTCTGACAATTGGAGGTTACGATGAACAAACAAGCTCGGACTGACCAGTCCGTTGTCTTTATCTCTTTCAGCCAGAACCACGAAGCGGGTATTACTGGAGAGAACAGAGAAAAACAAGCGCCCGGCAAGCTCCTGCAGTTTTGCCGGCCTGAGAAGAAGCAAATTGAAAAGCCAAAAGGAGGTGGACAGCCCGTGCGAAAAGAACACCTTCTCGACACCTATATTGACATGCTGCTCCGTGAAAAACTGGTTTCGCCCCGCGAGCACAACCGGCTTTACCGGGCGTTGCAGCCGCTCATGGACATGTTCCCTGATCTTGAATATGAAATCATCAAGTCGGTGAGAGCTGAGTTCAAAGAGTCTCATCAGCCGACCAAGTATGACATTGCCGACGAAGAACAGGCCCTGTGGAGTCGAGCCGCCGTGAGTGGCCAGAGCCTGATTCAGGGCTTTGACCTGGAAAGCGCGCACGCGCAATTCACTCTGCCGAGAAACGAACGGCCCCAAAAGGTCTTTTTTCTGCGGCCCGAGTTCAAAAAAGAAGTGCCGGAAGAGGATGTCCCCTTCGTACTATTCAAGGGAGAAGTCTTCTTCTTCATCATCCTCAGGATGTTCCGCCGGCACTTCGACAAGACGTCGGCGTTGGCCGACACGAACTAACACAAGACCCCAGTCTCTCGCCAGAGACGGGGTCTTTTTTATTACCAAATTATTTTTTTCTCATTTGCCTGAACTGCCTCTGAAATAAATTCAGCAATCGCTCTTGCGCCCAAATCTCCCTGCGACCGCTGACGCACCGCCACTGTCCGATCAGCCGCTTCTTTTTCTCCGACAACCAATAAATATGGCACCTTGGCTTTTTCTCCGTTTCTGATTCTCTTTGGCAGAGATTCACTCTCACTATCCAGCCTTGCGCGCAAGCCATTTTTTATCAACTCTTCCACAACTTCTTTGGCATAATCATCAAACTTTTCCGATACCGGCAAAACACGGACTTGTTCTGGCGACAACCACAATGGAAAAGCGCCGGCATAGTGCTCAATCAATAAACCGACAAATCGCTCAAACGAACCGAACAAAGCCCGGTGCAACATAAATGGCTGTTCTTCTTTCCCTTCATTATTAATATAAGTCATTTTAAATTTCTCAGGCAGATTAAAATCAAACTGCAGAGTTGAACATTGCCACTCGCGACCAAGCACATCTTTTATCTTATAATCTAGTTTCGGCCCGTAAAACGCCGCTTCGCCAAGCTCTTTTTCATATTCCACGCCCAGCTGTCCAGCGACCTTTTCCATGACCGCCTCTGTAAATTCCCAACCGCTGTCATTGCCGGCGTACTTATCTTTGTTTTGAGGGTCGCGAAGCGACAAACAGATCTTATATTCTTTGAAGCCAAATGTTTCAAATATATATTTAATAAATTCCGCAACTCTGACTAATTCCTGCTCTACCTGATCTTTTGTGCAAATAATATGCGCGTCATCCTGGGTAAAACCGCGAACGCGCACCAGGCCGGAAAGCTCTCCTGATTTTTCATATCGGTAAACCGTACCGCATTCAGCCCAGCGCAAAGGCAGATCCTTGTACGACCACATTTCTGCTTTATACAGCTGAACATGAAATGGGCAATTCATCGGCTTTAACAGATATTCTTCTTTTGGCCGGTCGACTGTTTGTCCCAGCTGCACTTCTTTCAATGATTTGCTGACTTCAATCGCCGGATACATGCTGTCATTATAAAAATTCCAATGCCCTGAAGTTTCCCACAATTGCCGCGAGCCAATATGTGGCGATCTAACCAGTTGATAACCTGCCCGCAGATGCGCTTGGTACCAAAAATCTTCCATAATGTGCCAGAGCAGAGCGCCTTTTGGCTTCCACATGGCGAGTCCAAGTCCGACCATCGGATCAAGCAAAAACAAGTCTTTGCCAATCACCCGATGATCGCGCTTTTCCGCTTCTTCGAGCAGTTTTAAATATTTCTCAATTTCTTCCCGCGTTTCAAAAGCTAACCCGTAAATACGCTGAAGCATTTTATTTTTTTCGTCTCCCCGCCAGTATGCGCCGGCAACTTTGTGCAGTTTGAAAGCGCCGACTTGTTTTGTTGAGGCAACGTGCGGACCGCGGCACATGTCAACAAAAACTTCATTGCCATCCTGATCAAGATTTTTGTAAAAACTAATTTCTTTTTCTCCCTCAACCGCCAATTGATCCACCATTTCCAGTTTGTAAGGATTGCCCGCCAGTTTTTCTTTAGCTTCGTCAATCGGTAAATTAAAATGCTCAAATTTTTGATCGGCACTGACAATTTTTCTCATTTCTTTTTCAATTTTCTTTAAATCATCTTTTGAAAAGGCTTCATCCCCCAAATCAAAGTCATAGTAAAAGCCGTTTTCAATCGCCGGCCCGATTGCCAGCTTGGCGTTTGGGTAAAATTTAAGTACTGCCTCAGCCATTATGTGGCTAAGCGAATGACGCATTAATTCTAACTGTTCTTTGTTCATAAAATTTGAAGTATGAATTATGAATAATGAATTATGAATTAAGCATGAAACATGAAGAATGAAGCATAAATCATGTTGAGAGGGAGCGAGTCCTCTTTATTAAGCCCTTGGTGATTTTGTGGACTTTAATGGACTGTTCGAGCAGAACTTTATATTCATATTCTGAAACATAGCCAAGATCTTTGGCAATTTCGAGCGACGTCCGCTTCCCCATTTTTGTCATTTCGAGCGACGACGAAGGAGGAGTCGAGAAATCCCTTCTCCATTCTTGTGATTTCTCCACGATGGTCGAAATGACAAGAATGAGTGCCCGTTATCTCTCCAGCCAGAAAGTACACGGCCCGTCATTTTCTAAATTGACTTGCATATACGCGCCAAATTTTCCTGCTTCAGTTTTAATGTTTTTAGATTTTAATTTATCAATGAATTTATTGTACAAATCTTCTGCTTTTTTAGGATCGGCAGAGTCAAAAAAATCAGGCCGCCTGCCTTTTTCGCAATTAGCATAAAGAGTAAACTGGGAAACCACCAAAACCTCGCCGCCAACTTCCAATAATGATTTGTCAAAATGTTTTCCCTGCCCTGAGCTTGTCGAAGGGTCTTCAACTGGAAAAATCCGCAAGTTTATTAACTTTTCGACCAAAGTAGTTACTTCCACTTCAGAATCCTCTTTGCCAACGCCCAAAAAAGCCAAAAGCCCTTTGCCGATTTTTCCGACAACTTTATTGTCAACTTCAACGGAAGCTAAATTTACTCTTTGTAATAAAACCTTCATACAAATAAAAAAGACTAATTTTACTTAGTCTTGGGCCCAGGCATACGCCAGGGGGTTCCACCCAAGTTCTTCGGACAAACAAACGCCAAAGCTCTTAATTTCTTATATTGTTCTCACAAACTTAGTTAGCTTTTTATTGCAAAACCTTGTGGTGCCCGGTTGGTAGCCAGGCCAATCGCTTGTGATTATTTTTATTATAGCACTTGAAAAATTTTCGTCAACTAATAAGCCTTACCAAAAGAACGCCAATCTCGCAGCGTTCTTTGTGTTTTATTATTTTGTATTCCACTTTTACTCCCTTCTCCGTCCTTATTTATTCGGGCTGACAATCACAATATTAATATGATCTTTTAATTTTGGAATATTTTTCACCCAAAAAGGAGAAAGCTCAACAGTCACTGATTCCACTTCGTCAAAATTGGCCAGATACAGCTCCACTCCCTTTGGACTGAGACCAATCAGCTTGTCTTTCTGAAATATTTCATTATTTTCCTTGACGACTGCCGAACCTGCGGCATGAACTTTTATATTGGCGGTCATTTTTTGTTCGTCAAAGCTCTGCACTTTATATGACAGCGTATTAGGATCCAAATTAGCCAGATCCTGACCGCCGGAAACCGCGGCCTTTAGTCTCTCGCCCGCCAATTCAATAATTTTGTCCTGCGAAACGCCGATTAATGTCGCGCTCAACTTCATGCTTGACGTAAACTTGTCTTTTTTGTCGCCAGCCGAAGCGTCTACGCTCTCTTCAATAATTTTTTTTGAAACTACCTGCGAAACATAATTTCCATTTGGTAATTGTTCTTTAAATTTTTCGATCGCCCGATCATAAAGCTGATTTGTCAATTCTTCTTTGGCGCGGGCAATGTCAACTGCTTTTACTACTTTGATTGAATCGCCGGTACTTTTTAACACAGTCGTGCTTTCCGCGTAAACCTGCGTTTGCAAACCTTCCCAAAGTCCGGGGATAGTAAATGTAGTCGGTTGAATTTCTTCAAAAGCATTTGGATCATCAGCATAAACAGCCGCTTCAATCTGTCCGCCGGCAGGAACATTGACTTTGTCCATTAACCTTAACAATATTCCATCTTGCGTTAGAAGTCGCGTTGTTTTAACCAAAGTTTGCGATTCTGCCCGCTTGTTAATCAAAAGCACTTCGCCAATCGCGCTACCATCAACTATCTCTGTCCCAGTGGCCACTCCTTCGATAGTTCCCTCTACTTCTGTTTCATACAATACTCCCTGCATAGCGCCCTCTGCCGAACCGCCATCACTAATAACATCAATAACAAAATCAGTTTCAATGGCTGACGCTTTTGGCACTACTTTGATCAGGGCTTTGCTGGCTGAAAAATATAAAATTATTCCCACCAAAATAACCGTGATTACCACAAAACTGAAAACCATTTTTTTGTATCCCTCCGTAACTCTTGAATGTTTTTTGATATACATATGGAAGATGGGGCTAAACAGGCCAATAAGATAGAGGGGCTCCCTGTCCGGCTTTCCCTATTTATTAATCTAATTGTAAACTTATATGAACCTGCCTATATCACACCTATAGTTTACCAGAATAAAAGAAAAAAGCAATTTACCCGTGTTCAAACTAGATGTAAAAACTGCCCTTTGCTTTATAATTGCTTCAGTGTCCCCTTGCCAAGCAAAGATTCTATTTTCAACCTACTTTCTTCATCCACGCTGATTAAAAAATTAGTTTTTATCAGCTTGTCTTGAATCCGAAATATTACTTGATGCCGGCCGGGGATTGCCATGAAAAGCATTTTTACCTGATTGGCAAAATCATGAGTTGCGCCGGCCGGGTAATTTATTATCGCCCGCAAAACCGTTTTCCCCCGGCCGGCGCCACTAAATCTGCCTCGCGGTGATTCGCTGTTCATTTCCTTTGGTATTGTCTCGAGGCCAATCTCATCAATGGCCCAGACTTTATTGGCTAAAATTTTTATTTCTTCATCTTTGTCGGAAACTGTTCCCTCTACCATCAAAACTTTGCCGTCGTGCCAGATCACTTCATCTTCCTTGTACAAACGAGGGAATACTAATATTTCAACCGCCCGCAAAGCATCGGACAGGGAAACAAATAGCATCGGATCGCCTTTTTTTGTGGTGATTTTTTTCACGCTGGCCACCACGCCGGCAATGCGCACCAATTGCCTGTCGCCCCCGATTTTTAATTCTGAAAGCGGCGTTACCAGGCCCTGTAATTTCTTTTCATAATTTTTGAACGGATGCTCTGATACGTATAATCCCAAAAATTCTTTTTCCCAGGCAAGTATTTGCTTGAGTCCCAGATCTTTGCTCTGACGGAGCAATATGCGCGGTAAAGTTGCGTCAGGTGAATTATTTAAATCAAAAATATTTACCTGTTTTGTTGCGCGCGACGCTTCAACCTCTCGAATAAACATTATAATTTTATCAACATTATCCAACAGCTGTGAACGCGAACCAAAAAGATCCATGGCGCCACTTTTTATCAATCCTTCAAGAGATTTTTTATTCAGCGCCCGGTTGCCGAGCCGGCTGCAAAAATCTTCCAGTTCTATATACGCGCCGTTGTCTTTTCTTTCATGAATAATCTCTCTGGCCACGTTTTCTCCGACATTACGAATTGCGTTCAAGCCAAAACGAATTCTTGGAGTTCCTTGTTTTAATGAATCGGCGACTACAGTAAAAGTGGAATAACTTTCATTAATACTTGGCGGCATAATTTCTATTCCCATCTGCTGACATTCATCAATTTCAATTGCCACTCTGTCCAAATTTCCCTGATCTGAAGTAAGAAGGGCCGCCATAAATTCAGTAGGAAAATTTGCTTTAAGAAATGCCGTCTGATAAGCAATGAGCGCATAACAAGCGGCATGGGATTTATTAAATCCGTATTCTGCGAACTTTTCCATTGATTCAAATGTCTGCTCAGCTATTTGCTTGGAAATGTTATTTTTTATACAGCCTTCAATAAATACAGTTTTCATTTTTTCCATCAAGTCGGCGATTTTCTTTCCTATAGCTTTGCGCAAAGTGTCCGCCTGACCGCCGGTAAAACCGGCCATATCTTTTGAAAGCTGCATGACCTGCTCTTGATAAACAATAACGCCGTAAGTATTTTTCAAAGCGTTTTCCATCAACGGATGAACATAGGCAATTTTTTTCAAGCCATGCTTTCTGGCAATAAATTCATCCACCATGCCGGAATTAAGCGGTCCCGGACGATAGAGCGCGACCATGGCGATCAGGTCTTCGAATTCCGTCGGTTTTAACTGTTTTAAATATCTTTTCATGCCGCTCGATTCAAATTGAAAAACACCGGTTGTCTGACCGTTCTGAAACAGTTCGTAAGCTTTTATGTCCCCCAGAGGCAAATCATCAATAACTATTTTTTGTCCATGCATTTTTTCCACAATTTCACAGGCTCTCTCGATAATAGTCAGGTTTTTTAAACCCAAAAAATCCATTTTCAAAAGGCCGAGATCTTCAACCGGATGAAGTGAATACTGAGTGACGATTACGTCTTCCTGATCTCTGGCAAATTGACAGGGACAATAATTATCCAGCGGCTCTCTGGTAATAACCACGCCGCAAGCATGCGTGGAAGCATGTCTGGCCACGCCTTCCAGCTTGCGGGCGAAATCCAAAAGCCGCCGGGCATCATCATTGCTGCGATATAATTCTTTGACTTCAACTACCTTGTTGATAGCTTCATCCAGTTTAATTCCCATTGGAATCAATTTGGCCACCTGATCGCAAAACGTATACGGCATGTCGAGCACCCGGCCCACGTCGCGCGCCGCCGCCCGGGCGGCCATTGTGCCAAAAGTAATAATCTGGCCCACGTGATCTTTGCCGTATTTTTCTTCGACATAATGAATAACTTCAGCGCGGCGTTCATCAGCAAAATCAATATCAATATCAGGCATTGAAATACGGTCCGGATTTAAAAATCTTTCAAACAACAAATCATATTGAAGTGGATCCAAATTGGTCACGCCAAGCAAATATGAAACTATGCTCCCGGCTGCCGAGCCGCGGCCAGGTCCAACAATGATCCCTTTGCTTCTCGCCCAGCTGGTAAAATCCTGCACAATCAAAAAATATGAAGAGTAACCGGTGCGCTGAATAACGCCGAGCTCAAATTCCAATCGGCCGATAACTTTTTTTTCAGCTTCAATTAATTGCTCTTTTTTATAATCAAAATTATAGCGGCGGGCTATATTGTGATAACAAAGGTCACGCAAACACTCAAAATCAGTTTGCCCTTCCGGTACTTCAAAGTACGGCAATCTGATCTCGCCAAGCGGAATTTCTATTTCACATTTATCCGCAATCTTATTGGTGTTCTCCAGAACTTCCGGATTGCCGCGAAAATTGTCAGTCATCTGCTGTGAAGTATACAAAGAAAAATCTTCGCCAAGATAGCTCATGCGGTCAGTATCACTGAGCAATTTTTTTGTTTGAAGGCAGATTAAAATATCATGCGCTTCCGCATCTTCTGTATTTAAATAATGGCTGTCATTCGTGGCCACGACTTCCAATCCCAAGCGCTTGGCTATTTCAAAAATTTTATTATTTACCACTTTTTGATCAGGGATATTCGGATGGTGCTGGACTTCCAGATAAAAATTGTCTTTGCCAAAAACATTTAAATATTTTTTTATTACTAATTCAATTTTCTCGTCGTCGAGCCCCCTGGTAATCGCCCGCGGTATTTCGCCGGCCAGACAAGCAGATAAACCAATAAGTCCTTTACTATATTTCCGCAGAATCTCCCAATCAATGCGCGGCTTGTAATAAAATCCTTCCAAATGAGCGAGCGTTGTCAGCTTGATCAGATTTTTGTACCCTTCGTAATTCTTGGCTAATAAAATCAAATGAAAGCGCTCTTCTTCAGACGCTTTCTTTTCCTTTCGATCATTAACAATATACGCTTCCACGCCGATTATCGGCTTGATGCCCGCGGCTTTGCATTTTTGATAAAACTCAATCGCGCCATACATCACACCGTGGTCGGTCAATGCGAGCGCAGTCATGCCGTCTTCTTTTGCTTTGCCCACCAGATCGTCAATCTTGGTCAGGCCGTCAAGCAATGAATAATGGCTGTGGACATGGAGAGGGGTATATTTCATAAACACGAATTATTAATCACATAACACGAAACACGTGACAGGAAACATGGAACGATTCTGAGCTAATTATTACACTTCTATTCACTGTATTTCTCTTTATTTTGCCTTCCTAATTCGCATCATTCGCATGTTTTGAGTTATTCGTGATGTTTCTTTCGCCTCCATTTTACCACACAAAACCCGATTAAACAAAGCGACAATTTATCCACTTATTATGCCATTTTTCAACAAAAAAAACGCTCTCTTCTTAGCGTAGTTTCGCGTTGTTTTGCTTTTAGTTTAGCGTTATTTCGCGTCCCCTACTCCAACCAAACCGTATAAACCTGATCCTGACGCATCACTTCCACGTGTTTAAGATTGTTTTTGCTGGCGTGCAGTCCGACCTGATTGCTTTTTATTTTTTTCTGGAAGTTTAAATCAAGCTGAAGATTCATTTGAGGAATGCCCGGCTGTTTTTGCACCATGACAGCATATTCATTGCCCGGCAAAATTCGAGCCGGCAATTTATATTTCCAGGTTATGACTTTGGAAGTTTGCGGCTCTACCTCGAAAAATAAACCAAAAGCGGTTTTTCCAAATTCATTGGTTATGTCAACGTCTTTCTCCAGGTCAATCTCTGTATTACCCGCTTTCACGGAGATAAGTTCGCTTCCTGCCGGCACATACAATCGGGTGTAAGTTCGATATCGAGTGGTTTTCCAGGAAAAAGTTCCCATGTTCTGATAATTAACACTGGTTGAGGCAAACAATTCGCCATCTTCGTTCTGATCCAGCCGGTACATCATTGTTCTGTTCATAACCGAATCGGTTTTCAGCGCCGCCAGATTCGCGTCCACGAGCATTATATAATCGCCGGAAAAATCTTTTACCTCGCCGGCCCAGCCATTTTTAATTGCCATAGCCTGCATTTCCGGATCATTAAAATATAATAAAAACTGCTTTTCCTTTACTTGCTCTGAAATGGCGTCAATAAGGATCGGCCACTTATTCATTGGCAATAAATATAACCTGGCAATCATCTGCTGGCCCAGATCGCTGATAATGTCTTTTCTGTCTTTCGCCTCAATCCCCTGCTTGTAATAACCGTATTCAACCTGATACTGCAATTGCTCCCAAAAATTTTCTTTATTAAATTTCAAATCGCTCACCTGAAATTCACCCAGCACGCCGAGCAGTTCTTCGATCACGTTTGGCGTGATAGCAATAATACCATCCAGATTTTCCGCGCCGCCCTGATTGTGATAAAACCACTCCACTTTTTCTGCTGAAGTTGGAAAATCCGGCCACCAATTAGAATCGCGAAAATACCAATGAGGCTGATTCATATATTTTTTCATCGGCTCCGGTGAAGGGATCTGAAAAGTGTCGTGAACCGGAGAATCAAAATTGTATGAATTGTCAGTAAAAAATTGTTCCATTTCAGCATTTTTTATTTTCAGTATGCCATAGGTACCGATAAATCCGCCGGCCGGACGCATCTCGCGATTATTTTCCAAAATAAATAAATAAGTTTTGGCTTCGGGATATCCGGAAAAAGCCGGCAAAAGCTTGGCGACTGTGACCAGGCCGTCAAAAGTTTTCTGCAGCTTGGGAATCTTTGTTTGCAGGGGAGTTACCGCTTTATTGAAAATGAAAAGCGGCTGGCGGCTATTGATATCAAGAAGTTTTCCATTGGCTAAGGCAAAATCCTGCTGAACTTTTTGCAGGTCGCCGACAGAATCATTCAGAATTTTCAAAATTTCGCCTTTTTTCTCCGGAGTAATATCCAGCCAGACAATATTGTCTGCTTTTAATGCCGCCTGAATTTCCTGACCAATAGCGGTGATATTTTTTAAAGACCGGGATAAAATTTCGCCGATTGAAAAAATTTCTTCAGCCACAACCAACTGATTTTTTATGAGATCGCTCCGAAAAATCGCCGCCTGGCCGGCCAGCTTCAAACCTTTTTGCGCATTGACAAAACTTTGCTCCGCGCTCTCCAGTTCTGCCGCAGTCAAATCAAATTTTTGCGCTCCCAAAAACTTTTCCGCGGCCAATAAATGATTTTGCCCTTCTATTCCCTGCGCATAAACAGCTTTTAGTGAGGCATAATATGGCGCCAAAGAAATACCGACAAATACGCCGATCAAAATCGCCATGATTAAACACAGCAGAATTAAATACGGCAGTAAACGAATTGGAATCAACAAAATCTGGCCCACGGTTATTGCGTGCTTTTTGTAATCCCGCCTTTCCGGCCGGATAAAATTTTGTTTATTACTGTGCATGTCACCATTATAACAATTTCTTAAATAAAAAACGAGCCATGAACCATTCCTCCGTCAGATTCAGGGCAGGCCTATTGCTCATTTAAAAGAAAAAACCCGACTGTGTAGTCGAGTTCTTTCACAAAACGTTGTTGTGAAAATTTGCTTCAGGCGACTTAGATGTAAATCACCATCGGCGTGAGGATGATCGCCGGCAGGAGGTAGATGGCGCAGGTGGCGATGGCTGTGCGGACGGTGGTACCGGCGGGACGGTCATTCCAGTACATCCCGATGCTGGCCCCAGTGGCAAGCAAGAAAACCACCATTACTCCAGAAAAACAGATTGAAACCCCTTGTGAAAAGAATCGCACCCCGTAGGTGTTGATCAAGTCAACGAGATACGCACCGACAAGGATTGAAATGGCCGCCATTGCGAACATGAACAACTTGGGGACGATCAGAGGATCCCCCTCACTCGCAGCGCGATAGCTGGTTCCGTCGCGCCAGGCTCCCACAACCGTGCCGACAATCAAGGCGACCAACAGGCCGGTGAGCTTCGCGGTGAAAACAACCTCCGCATTCAGCCCGACAACGAGTGCTACCAGCGCAACCACTGCCAACGAGCCGTAAAACCACAGCATTTCCTTTTTCATGCGACACCTCTTCTAAGGTTAAGGACACGTCTAACAAAGATCAACTACGTTTTAGTATAGCACAGATTTACATATTTGTCAAGTTAGGCAACTGCTTTTAGCTAATTTTACAACATCGAGCAAACAAAAAAACAGCCTCCAGGCTGTCTTACTTTTCCCTTTTCCCTTTTCCCCTTTCCCTTTTCCCTTTTCCCCTTTTACCTTTTACCTTTTCCCTTTTCCCCTTTTACCTTTTAACTTTTAACTTTCCCCCTTCCACTTCAACATATACTTCATCCAGCTGGCAATATGAATCCTGGTCAGTTTGCTGAACAAAGACTTCAGGCCGCTCTGATCAGCTGACTGGCGGCGGTGCAGATGAACAACTTCAGCCTCTGCCAAATAAACATTTTTGTATCCGGCTTTTCGAATTCGCCGACAAAGATCAGTATCCTCAAAATACATAAAAAAACGATCGTCAAAAGCTCCGGCTTCATCAATCACTTTTTTAGGAATGAGCAGGCACGAGCCCTGGATCCAATCTACTTCACGAGTTGATGCATGATCCCAGTCCCGCATTAAAAAACGATCCAACTCTTTCTGCGCCCATTTAATTTTACCAAAAAAAGTACGTCGCAAAGCCGGCGTTAAAAATTTATGCCAGCGATAGCACGTGTATTGCAAGGTTTTGTCGGGATTTAACAAGCGCGGCGCCACCAGACCAACATCAGACCGCTGGCTAATATAATCATAAAGTTTTTGCAAAGAATCCCTGGACACAAAAATATCAGGATTCATTATTAAAACATATTTTCCCAGCGCTGCATTAATTCCGGCGTTGTTTCCCGCGCCCATTCCCAGGTTTGCGCCGGTTTGGATAAATTTAACTTGTGGAAATCTCTCCTGAAGCATAGCTTCAACTCCATCGCCGGAATTATTATCCACAACAATTATTTCATAGGGCTGATCAAATTCAGACTCAAAAATAGTCTTGACGCAATTTTTAACCAAGCCCTTCATTTTGTAATTTAAAATTATTATGCTCAACTCCATAGTGTATGGAAGATTAATGTTTAACGCGATTACCGCGTACTGAAGACTTAAATTCAAAGCGCAAAATTCAAAATTCCAAAATGATTTGTGAATTTTAGATTTGGAATTTCCTTCGAGTTTTGGATTTTGTGATTTGTGCTTTTCCTCTAACTAAACCACTGCACCAGATCTTCTTCCTTAACCTTGGCATTTTTCCAGATTACTTTTCGTTTGAGCTGTAGTTGCTTCCGGTTTTTAAGTACCTCTGACCAAACCCTTAGATTCCTAGTTTCCAAAGACAAAACATAAAAAAACTTTACCAACTCATACCAGAAAACCCGCCAATTTAATTTTGGCAGACATTTGATTAGAAAAAATAAATGATTACGGTATGAATAATAATTGGCAAACTTTGATTTTTTTATTCTGTTTCTGGCAATCTGTATTTTTGTCATCCGGTTCACTGGCGTTGTCACTGTCCGATCATGATAAGCCACGGCTTTTGGCACTCGCCACGATCTCCAGCCGACAAGGCGCAGTCGGAAAGCCAGATCCACATCTTCTTTGTAACTGAAAAATGATTCGTCAAAATATTCCTGCTGATAGATTGCTTCCTCCAAGGCTTTGCGCCGAAAAAATGGCACTGCTCCAGAAACGCCAAACACTTCTTCAGAAACATCATACTGTCCCTCGTCAACTTCTCCGCTGGCCATATCAATAACTCTAAAATTTTTAAATATTTTCAAACCAAGAGTGTCAATATAATTGGTTCTCTCGCCTTCCTGCAATCGCAAAACCTTGGCGCTGGCCGTCCCGACCATTGGCTGCGAGTCCATAAAGCGCACCATTTCTGCCAGAAAATTTTCATCGAGCTCAACATCCTGATTCAAACACAAAACATAATCTGATTTTGTCCAATGGATAGCCTGGTTGTGCGCCTTGGCAAAACCAAAATTTTCCTTATGCTTAATTATTTTCAGGTGAGGATAACGCTCGTCAATTAATTCCAAAGTCTGATCTGTTGAGCCATTATCAATAATGACAATCGAATAGTCCTTGAATGTTTGATTCATAACCGAACGCAGGCAATTTTCAATATAACGAGCGCCGTTCCAGGTGACTAAGTTGATGGAAACTTTGGACATAATAGTTTAGATTACAAATTACAAAAACAAATTACAAACGATAAAGCAAAAATTACAAATTACAATTATTCTAATTTTCTAAATTTGGAACTTGACGTTTATTTGGAATAATAATGACCTTACTTACCGTACTTTCGGCGTGGTGAAAAATCCCAAATGATATTTTTTTGGCAACATCAAACGAGTTTGCGCCTCTGTTGCCGGGATAGAACCGAAAATAACCAATGTTACGGGCAGTAAAATCCACTGCAAAAACATAATCAGATATTTCCAGCGCGGATGATCCTTTGGACGCGGCGGCAGTATAAGCAAACTAATTATTGCCGAAAAAAATATACCGATCATAGCGGCGGACATAAGCCATTCAAGTACAAATGGGGCATTCTGAACAATTACTGATGAGGAAACCTCGCCTCTGCCGGCGACCCACAGGGGCAAGCGGCCTAAAACAAAAATCAAAATCGGAGCAGTTGCCCAGGAATACATTCCTTCTGTTAAATTCCAGGTGTATTTTAATTTTTTGTACCAGGGGATTTTTTTATCTTTGCCAAAATTCAGCATCATATACGGAAAATGCTCCACGCCCCAGGCCCAGCGCCGCTGCTGCTTGTAAAGATTCTTAAATCCTTGCCAATAATTTTTATCCATCACCGTATCCATGGAAACAGGGACATACATTGGCTCAACCGCATAGTTGCCATGGTATTTGAAAAAACATTGCAAAAATATTCTGGAATCATCAGTCACAATATCTTTTTGCCAAAAGCCGACATCAACGAGCGCTTTGAAACTCATTGAATGAGAACTAAATGTATACAAACGCTCTGGCCGCATCAGATCCATCAGTAGCCAGAAAATTGTGCCAAAAGCTGTCACCCTCATGGCCGCCGGCGCGTCCCAGATATTGTTGTTGTAATTTACCGCCGGCTGATATGAAACTCTGGTCGGTGTTTTGTGAGTCAGATAACGGTAAGTCAAATGAGCAAAATATTTTTTGTGCACGCAAGTATCGCAGTCAAAATATGAAGCAATTAAATTTTCATAAGGAATTTTCAGCTCGTCAATCAATTGCTGCGACTTGTGCCCCATCCAATTGGCATTGGCGCCTTTGCCCTTTAATTCTCCCGGTAATCCATCTGGATGAATAGTAAACTTTAATTGAAAAAATTTATCGCCAAATTCTTTTTTTATCTGAGCCGCCTTGGTTCTAAAATCTTGTTCTACCCTGCCTTCTCCGCCCAGGATAACAATCATTTTTTTCAAAGGATAACTGCTGTTGCACAAACTATTAAAAGTCGTGCGCAAAACTTCGACCGGTTCGCCATAAGTCGGGATATAAATAATATGATAAATTTTTTCCCAGCCGGGGATCTTTTCGACTTTACCCAACCAATCGATTTGAATCGTGCTCTTGTATTTGAAATATGAATAACTGGCGTAGAAAATAAAATGCAAAACACGTAATAGCCAATATAAATCAAAAGCAATAATGAAACAAATAACGAAAATAGGCCAAATAAATGACAAAACAAAAGACAAAATAAAGCTCGTCCAGATCAAAGTGCCCGGGATCATTTCATAAATTTTTAATTTGGTCGCATCTTTCATAGGAGTGAATCTTCATTACCATAACACAAAATTACAGCTAAATCAAGCTTATTTTAGAAACAAAAAAAGCTCCATTTTCAATAGAACCGATTTAACAAACATTCTGTATTCGATGTAATCAATCGCTATTTTAACAACTCAATAACAGCATAACCAATGCCCGCCGCGAACATGGCAATCAAGGCCAAACCAACAACTTTAAATTTTGGCAAGCTAAATTCCGGCCGGCGGTCGCCATGCTTCTTGGCTTTCCAATACATTAAAACCAAAAGGATTCCGGTCAAACCAAAAGTAAGACTGCCGGCAATGCTCATCACTGCAATAAAATCTCTGGCCCCGACCAAAAAAATAATTAATGGAATTGATACGACGCTTAGCCAAGCTGCCGGCTTTGGCATTTTAAAATCAAACTGAAAAAATTCCTTCATGGTTTCGCCAATAATCAAAAAACTGGTGCCCATAGCAAAAACTGCGAATAAATTTCCAAAAACAATCATAAAAGGTCCAATTGTCTGCCCCAAACCAACCGAGCCTACTTCTGTTGTTGACAAGCCTGTAACGCCCACGACCACAATAGCAAAAATGCAATAAATAATAATAGGAATAATACTGGCGACAGCGACGGCATGAGGAACTAACTTTTCACGGCGGCGCAGAATTTCACGCAAAGGCACGACTGAGGCCGCGCCGCCGTAGGCAAATAAAATCACGCCGTACGGCAGAAAAATTTTGCTCCAGTGAACATAATGCAAATTTGAAAAATCAATTGACAAGTAACTTTTGGCAAAGATGATTAAAATGATAATAATAAATATCGCCACCATCCAAAGCTCAAAAACTTTTACCAGTTTTAGACCAACATATAGAACCACTGCACAAATAACAAAGAAAAACAAACTGTACAAAAAACTTTCCCCGCCAAAAAGCGCCGACAAAACTTCACCTTCGCCAATCAAATACGCAGTTAGCGCGCCATAGCCGCCGATCAGAACCGCCACAGTCGCTATTCGGTAGGCAAAGACTCCCAAATACTTTTTTGCATATCCGGCTATCTGATGCCGGAAATGAGTACGCAGAACCACTTCGGCAAACATTAAATTCATAAGCATTGCCGCTAATCCTAAAATCGCCAACATTATAAATCCTGGTAAAACACCGACCTGAGCAATAACAAACGGCACGCCGAGAACTCCCGCGCCAATAATTGTGCCGACAAGCGTGGCCACCGCCTCCCAGAAACTGGTTTTTTTTTCGCTAAAAATCATAAC
>Ga0268276_1000585_pt1 | contig 41813 bp, 38 predicted proteins | sample saktaG_4_FD_190145 | JGI IMG/M metagenome (GOLD analysis project Ga0268276, IMG submission 190145) | Saline water microbial communities from Sakinaw Lake, British Columbia, Canada - sak_2010_1_5_45m | ecosystem: Environmental > Aquatic > Non-marine Saline and Alkaline > Saline ...
TTCTTTTCATGATACTGAGATTTAAATGAATATTTAAATTTGGGGAACACTGTATCCCCCTCAGTATCCTTTTACTTATATTTGTATAAAAAGGCTATCCCGCGGGAGCGGGATTTAGTTCAACAATGCATATGCTCCCCGTTACCAGCAATGTAAGACGACTGTTAAACATAGAGCTTATAAGAACATTTATGATTATGCAGAATAAAAGACTTATAATCATTCTGCTCGTTGTAGCACTCCTATTGCTTCTACCATTAATAGCGATGCAGTTCACAGATGAAGTGAATTGGACTTTGTTCGATTTTATTGTCGCTGGTGTCCTGCTGCTCGGCACAGGTCTGATGTGTGAGTTTGTAATGAGGAAGGTAAACAAAATCAAGCTTCGAATTGCCATCTGTGTGGCTCTTCTCGCAATGCTCCTCCTCATTTGGGCAGAACTTGCAGCTGGCATCTTCGAGACACTACTCAACGGATAGCCGACTGTAAAGTAAAAAACAAAACACTGTGGAAAAGCCGGTGCATCTGACCACCTTACGCCGATTTAAAATGACGACCGTAGATGTCTGATTTTAACACATCTTAACTGATCTATTCCGATCGGCCTGGGGTGGTCAACTCCGTCGGCTTGTCCATTTACGACCTCTTACAGCATTTATTCTTTGTTGCATCTATGAAGTTATTCTTAAGGTGATTTAGTCTATATTTGACATAGTTTCCCAAGGATCCAAAAATGATTCGTCAAAGGAGAAAAGAAAAAAGTAAACACTTCATATCCTGAACATGAAAACCTTGAAAATTTATTTAACCCTTTTCTTACTTTCTCTCTTTGTGCTTTTCTCTTGTATTTCTGATGACAAGCCAATGATTGAAACCATTATTTCAATTGATTTATCAAACAATGAACAATTAAAACTTAGTCAAGTGTTTCGTGATAAAATCGAATATATAGCTTTGGAATCACCAGAAGAACACTTATTTAAAGAAACTTCAAAGGTGGAAATTTATAATAATCTTATCCTTATTGCTGATTATTATACTACTTCATCTTTGTTTGTTTTTAATAGGGAAGGAAGATTTATCTCACAAATTTCCCCTCAAGGTTGGGGTCCTTGTAAGGATGAGACTTTGGAGGATTTCTACTTCGATGAAAGCAACCAAGAAATTGGATTATTTTCACATAGCGGAAAATTGGTTATATATGACATTATTGGAAATGAGCTTAGACAAAAATCTCTTGGAGTCCGTGCTGGAAAGTATCAGTTGATGGGTGATAAAATTTTTCTTTCTGGGATGGATTCTGATCACTGGCTACACATTTTGCATTGTAATGGAACCGAAGTGGGTAAATTCATTCCTGTTGATAATAAAATAGGTCTGGGATTTGGTCCGTATAACAGTTTTTCTGGCACAAAAGATTCAGTACTATTTTTACCTAGTTTACACCAAGTTATTTATTGTTACACGAATGGTAGGGTTTTCCCAAAATATGTAATTGATTTTGGTCAACATAATGTTCCTAATCAAGTTTGGGAAACTTCTAAAAATTTCGATGATTATATTATCCAATGCCAAGAAAATCATTATGCATGGCAAATAAATTATTTCTTTGAAACAAAAGGATATCTGCATTTTTATTACAGATTTGACAAAAAAAGTTATTTTGCATTTTATAATAGGGCAACGAAGGAAATATATAATTCTTGTGATGTCTTGAATGATATTGATGGCATTGATTACTGGGGAGCAATGGGGCAAATTGAAGATGGAATTATTTATGCTCGTTACCCATATTATATTAAAAAAAACCTAGAACATATTAAATCAATATTGAGTACAGAAGAATGGGTGGAGTTTCAATCTAAAAACAAGGAACTTTGTGAGATTGGGATAAGGGCAAAAAACGCAGATAATCCTATCTTAATCATATATACATATAAGTAATATCAACACCATCGGCTTGTCCAATTAGGCCCCCGATGATCTAGAGATAAAATTTAGAGACACCCCTACAGACACCCACTCAAATTAAAAACCTTGCAAACAATATGTTTACAGGGTTTTACAAATTTTCTTTGTGACCCGCCAGGGACTCGAACCCTGGACCCCAGCCTTAAAAGGGCTATGCTCTACCAACTGAGCTAGCGAGTCAACCTCGTTTGAGCGTGCAAAAATACAATTCTTAATTTAAAAATCAAAAATCAAAAATCAAAAAACAATATTCATGCGGTATCATTGTCATTGCGAGGAGAGGAACGACGCGGCAACGGCATCAGGTATCTGCTATCTGGCATCATTCCAACAACCCTGGATCCCCAAGTCCTTCTCTGACTATAATAAGTTCGTCGGTGGTACAATTAACAATAGTAGATGGAATAAGTCCACCATGGCCCGAATCGATCACAATATCAACCAGGTTATTAAACCGTTCGTAGATATCAATCGGATCGGTAAGGTAATCAATGATCTCATCCTCATGGTGGATTGAAGTAGTCATGATCGGATTTCCAAGATGTTCGACGAGACGTATGGGAACAAGGTGGTTGGGGTTTCGGATACCTACCGTCTTCTTTTTGCTCTGAAAGACACGTGGGACATTGTTGTTGGCATTGAGGATAAAAGTATAAGGACCTGGCAGAACCCTCTTCATGACCCTGAAGATATGGTTGTTGATTGGACGTGTGTAATCAGCGAGTTGGCTCAACGAACTGCAGATCAATGAAAAATTGGCCTTGTCGAGCTTCACTCCCTTGATCCTGGCAACACGCTCAACGGCCTTGACCATTGTAATATCACATCCAAGGGCATAAACAGTGTCTGTCGGATAAATGATTACCCCACCGTCAAGGAGGCATTCTACTACGATTTTGATATTCCGCTCGCCTGGATTATCCGGATGAACCTCTAATAGCATTTACGAATTACGATTTACGAATTACGAATTATTTCTGTGCATTCGTAATTCATGTTCATTCTTGCTCATTAAAAAAGGGCAAGTCGTTATATCGCACCGCTCGACCGTCGTACCCTTGCTTCCTTCCGAACCTGGGGGAGTTAGACAGGAGCTGGTCGTATAAGACTTACCCGCTGCAAAGGTAGAAAAATTACTGGCTCGATTCTATCTCAATACGGTTTTTTTCGTATGTTTGCTTCTACGATTATAAAAATTAAACAACATGGAAGAAAAACAAAAATCCGTCGTCATGAACGGCATTACCTGGGGTGTAGTTGCCGGTATTTTAATGATCCTTTACAGCCTGATCCTTTACTTAATGGACGAGAATCTGAATACCAGTATCTCCTGGATCGGCTATCTATTCCTTCTCGGAGCTATGATCTGGGGTACCCTTGAATACCGGAAGAAACTTCCGGGTGGTTATATGTCTTACGGAAAAGCCTTCTCATCAAGTTTTTTTATTGTCCTGTTTGCTGCTATCCTGGCAATAATCTACACCTATCTTTTTTTCCAGGTTATTGCTCCTGAAGCAATACAGGATGTTATTGAGATGAGCCGCCAGCAGAACATAGAAAGAAATCCGGAAATAACTGAGGAGCAGCTTGAACAGGCGATTCAGATGACTTCTTTTATGTTTACTCCGATAGGAATGGCAATCATGGGATTTATTTCACAGGTGCTTATTGGTACGATCGTCGCCTTGATAACCTCCATATTTCTAAAGAAAGAGGATAAATCACTAACCTCATCTGCCATTTAACTGAATCTGATGCAATTATCCATCGTTGTCCCATTGTTGAATGAAGCCGAATCTCTTCCCGAACTCTCGGAGTGGATAGATCGTGTCATGAAAGAGTACGCGTTGAGCTATGAATTGATTTATGTTGATGATGGGAGTCGGGATGATTCATGGGCGATAATCTCAAAATTGGCAGAGAGCAATCCCTATGTGAAAGGAATTAAATTTCGCAGGAATTATGGCAAAGCAGCCGCACTAAATTGTGGTTTTGCGGTATGCCAGGGGGATGTAGTGATCACTATGGATGCCGATCTGCAAGATAGTCCGGATGAGATTCCTGAACTCCGGAGAATGATCGTAGAAGAGGGTTACGACATGGTCTCGGGATGGAAAAAGAAGAGGCATGATCCCATTTCCAAAACTATCCCCACACGATTCTTTAACTGGACAACCCGTAGGATATCAAAGATTAAATTGCACGATTTCAACTGCGGACTGAAAGCTTACCGAATTGATCTGGTGAAAAGTATTGAAGTGTTTGGAGAGATGCACCGATACATTCCAGTGATCGCAAAGTGGGCCGGTTTCTCAAAGATAGGGGAGAAGGTAGTGCAACATCAGAAACGGAAATACGGAAAAACGAAATACGGTCCCGATCGCTTTCTCAAAGGGTACCTCGACCTGCTTTCCATCACTTTTACTTCTCGTTTCGGGAAACGCCCCATGCACTTTTTCGGGTTGTGGGGTACATTGCTATTTTTGGCTGGGTTAGGCATTGCAGGATTTCTGGCTTACGAAAGAATTTTCTTTGAAGGTTACAAGATGACCGAACGACCGCTCTTTTATTTCGGATTGCTTGCCATGATCCTTGGTACACAGCTTTTTGTAGCCGGCTTCCTGGGAGAACTGATCTCCCGGAGTGCGCACGATCGAAACGCCTACCTGATCGAGACAAAAATGAACCTCGATTGAGGAAAAACCAGGAAGAATGAAAATAGTGATCCTCGGTTCCGCACATCCTCTCCGCGGAGGGCTTGCCGCTTATAATGAACGCCTTGCTGCCGAATACCAGAAGCAGGGAGCAGAGGTGATCATCTATTCGTTCTCTCTTCAATATCCTGCGGCTCTATTCCCGGGGAAGTCTCAATACACAGATGAACCTGCCCCTGAAAATCTCACAATTCGTACTCGCATAAACTCTATCAACCCGTTAAATTGGATCAGGATTGGGAATGAGGTTAGCAGGCTTCGGCCCGATCTTGTTATTGTAAAGTTCTGGATGCCATTTATGGCCCCGTGCCTAGGTACCATCTGTCGAATCATCCGACGAAATTCTGTTACCAGGATCATCAGCATCATCGATAACATCATTCCCCATGAGAAAAGACCTGGGGACTCGCTGCTGGCCTCTTATTTTGTTGGTTCGGTTGATGGGTTCATTGCCATGTCGCGATCAGTATTGAAGGAATTGGAGCAATTTGATAAGCAAAAGCCGAAACTGTTTTCTCCTCATCCACTTTACGATCATTTTGGCGAAATTATTGCAAAATCAGAGGCAAAACAGAGGCTGGAATTGGATCCGGATTGGAACTATGCACTCTTCTTCGGCTTTATCCGCGACTATAAGGGACTTGACTTATTACTCAAAGCGTTTGCCGATCCAAGGATAGAGGAGTTAAACGTGAAGCTGTTGGTTGCTGGAGAGTTTTACTGTGATGCAGCGCCATATTTGAAGATAATTGAAGAAAATGGATTGGAAGACCTGGTGATCATGAGCAACGATTTTATTCCTGATTCAAAAGTTCGGGACTACTTTTGTGCTTCAGACCTGGTGGTACAACCCTATAAAAGTGCCACTCAGAGTGGTGTCACCCAAATCGCATTCCATTTCAATAAACCAATGATAATCACAGATGTAGGCGGTTTGGCAGAGTTTGTCCCTAATGGAAAAACCGGTTACGTTGTGGATACAGATCCTCAGATGATTGCGGATGCTATCATTAAGTATTACAAAGAGAATAAAGAGCTGGAGTTCTCTGCAGAAGTAGCGATTGAAAAAGAAAAATATAGGTGGAAGAAAATGACAGAGGCGATAGAGGCGTTATATGATGAGGAAATTAGGAAAATAGGAAAATAGAAAATACAACTGATAACATTCATGACCTTTATGACTAAAAACAAAATAATCCGTTCCAAAGCACCACTCAGACTTGGGCTGGCAGGGGGAGGAACAGATGTGGCTCCCTTCTCCGACCTCTATGGGGGAGCTATCCTGAATGCGACCATCAGCATGTATGCGATGGCAACGATTCGTCCGCGAAAGGATGGCAAGATCATTCTCAATACCCTCGACCGGCAGCAGGTGCTGGAATTTGACGAAACGGATCAGTTGCCCTTGGATGGCCATCTTGACCTGATAAAGGGGATCTACAACAGGATTGTCAGGGATTATACCCATAAACCCCTTTCATTTGAACTCTCTACTTATGTGGATGCACCTCCGGGCTCAGGTCTGGGAAGCTCTTCCACGCTGGTTGTTGCCATCCTGGGTGCGTTTGCCGAATGGTTGAATATCCCGCTCGGAGAGTATGACCTTGCCCACCTGGCATTCGAGATCGAACGTGTTGACCTCAATATGTCGGGAGGGAAACAAGATCAGTATGCCGCCACTTTCGGAGGCGTGAACTTTATGGAGTTCTTCAAAGAGGATAAAGTAATTGTCAATCCATTAAGAATACGAGAGAAATACCTGGATGAACTGGCACATAACCTCATCTTGTACCATACCGCAACAAGCCGGCTATCCAGCACCATCATCGAAGAGCAACGGAAGAATGTAATGGCCGGAGATAAACGATCCCTTGAGGCAATGCACAAGCTGAAAGAGCAATCTGTGATGATGAAAGAGGCAATGCTAAAGGGCGATCTGGACAGGATAGGGGAGATCCTTGACTTTGGATGGCAATATAAAAAGAAAATGGCAGAGGGAATATCCAATCCAATACTCGATGAAATCTATACCACAGCGATGAAAAATGGCGCTCTGGGTGGTAAAGTATCAGGAGCGGGAGGAGGTGGATTCATGTTTTTCTATTGTCCGGGCAATACCCGTTCACAGGTAATTGAAGCATTGCGGCAATTCGGAGGTGATGCCAAACGGTATGAGTTTACGGGAAAAGGGTTGAGGACTTGGACTATATGAGGTAGGAAAGTAGGAAAGTAGGAAAGTGGTGATAATAAATAGCGAGAAGCGAATTGCGAACAGCGAAAAATGAACATATGACATTCTTAGAATTAGCAAAAAAACGGTATTCAGTCAGGAATTACAGTGACAGGCCGGTTGAAGAGGAGAAGTTGCAATACATCCTTGAATGTGGAAGGGTGGCTCCTTCGGCAGCGAATTACCAACCATGGAAGATCTATGTGGTGAGGGATGCCAGTGTGCGAACAAAACTGGCAACTACGTATAGCAGGGAGTGGTTTATCCAGGCACAGGTTGTGCTCGTTTTTTGCGGTGACCACTCGAAAGGCTGGAAACGTGGAGATGGGAAGGACCATACCGATATTGATGTTTCAATTATCATTGATCATATCACCCTTGCCGCAGCGGAGCAGGATCTTGGCACTTGCTGGATATGCAATTTTGATGCTGCATCGTGCTCCGAACTATTAAATCTCCCTGTCAATCTTGAGCCCATAGCTTATTTGTCTCTTGGTCATCCAGCCAAAGAGCCTGTTGACGCTGCACGTCACCTGAACCGCAAAGAAATTTCTGAGATTGTCCAATATATCTAATCCCGACTAAACCACTATTTTTGTTTTAAATTATCCGAATATGCGAATATCAGAATCTATCAAAGAGAGCATTGAAGTCAAACAAAAGATCCTCTCCAACAGCGCTTTACTGGACCTTATTCGGGAGGTCGCCCTGCAATGCGCCGAAGCCTTTTGCAATGGGAACAAGGTTTTGTTTTGCGGAAATGGTGGAAGCGCCGCCGATGCCCAGCATCTGGCAGCAGAGTTTTCCGGAAGGTTTTATTATGATCGCCCCCCCCTTCCTTCGGAAGCCTTGCATGTAAATACTTCCTACCTCACAGCTGTAGCTAATGACTACTCCTACGATGAAGTCTATGCCCGTTTGGTTAGGGGAAGCGGAAAAGAGGGGGACGTGTTAATCGGGATTTCGACTTCAGGAGATTCTACCAATATTATAAAGGCATTTGAAGTGGCCAATGAGTTGGGGATGACCACTATTGCAATGACAGGGGAATCAGGAGGCAAGATGAAGAATCAGTGTGATTATCTTATCAATATCCCTTCTTCCGACACCCCGCGGATCCAGGAGTCACACATCATGGTGGGACACATCATCTGCGAACTCGTCGAATCCTCCCTTTTCCCAAGAGAATAAATGGAAGCCATCATACTCGCCGGAGGATTTGGGACACGACTTAAGCAGGTACTGAATGACAGGCCGAAGTCGATGGCTCTGATCAATGGCAGGCCCTTCCTGGAATATCTGCTTGATTTCCTTCTGGCATCAGGTGTAAATCGTGCTGTTCTTTCTGTTGGCTACATGCGGGATATGATCATGAATCACTTTGGATCACGATATAGAACCATGCTTATCGACTATGCTGTTGAGGAGGAGCCAATGGGGACAGGCGGAGGGATCCGTTTAGCACTCTGGAAGGTAGAAGGCATGCGTGCATTTGCCCTGAACGGCGATAGTTTGTTTCGGGTTGATCTGAACAGAATGATGCAGGCGCATGCAAAAAAGAGAGCCGACATCTCTATTGCTCTGCGTGAACTTCAGGATACTTCCAGGTATGGTCGGGTAAAAATGAACAAGAACCGACGGATTGAAGGGTTTGAAGAAAAACAACAGGATGCAGGACCCGGCTATATTAACGGAGGGATCTATATCATTGAAAAATTGTTTCTGATGGAACCGGAGTTTAGGGGACGGTTCTCAATTGAAAAGGATTGTTTTGAACACTATGTTTCATCTGCCAAAATGTTTGGATTCCCCTCCAAAGCCTACTTCCTTGATATTGGAATCCCTGAAACGTATAAAAAAGCACAGGATGATTTTCAACGATTTGGTGATTGATACAGGTTGGGCGTTGTTTCTTGATCGCGATGGCGTGCTTAACAAACGGATTGTTGATGGGTATGTGACACAATGGGAAGAGTTTATCTGGCTGCCAGGCGTGTTGGATGCTCTGAAGATTTTTTCTGAAATAGTTGGGACTATAGTTGTAGTAAGTAACCAACAGGGGGTTGGCAAAGGTATCATGACCAACGAAGCGGTGATGAAGATCCATTCAAACCTCATGAATGATGTGAAGAAGAATGGTGGCAGGATAGATGCGATCTATTACTCCCCGCATCAGTCAAAGGAGAATTCATTCCTGAGGAAACCCAATGTGGGAATGGGGCTGAAAGCAAGAAAGGAGTTTCCGTTCATTCACTTCCGGAAGTCGGTGATGGCAGGCGATTCCCTTTCCGACATGTTATTTGGTCGCCGGCTGGGGATGAAGACTGTTTTTCTGTCTGACAATAAATCTGAACTGCATAAAGGGCACAAAATCATCGACTTCACATTTCCTAACCTCCTCACTTTTTCTAAAACCCTCACCACCTCACCACCTCATAACCCCATGACCTCATCACCTCATCACCTCACTACTTCACCACCTCACCACCTCACAACCTGATCATGACCCCAACCCTGATCCTGTCGATATTTCTGGCTTATACTGCAGTACTCTTTGTCATCACATTTATCACAGCCCGAAAGGCTACCAACCGGGCATTTTTCATCGGAAACAAAGAGTCACCCTGGGTTGTTGTGGCCTATGGGATGATCGGAGCCTCCCTTTCAGGAGTAACATTCATGTCGGTGCCCGGTTGGGTAGGGGATACCCAGTTCTCTTACATGATGGTGGTTTTCGGATACCTGATCGGATATGCAGTGATTGCAACGGTACTCCTTCCTCTCTATTATAAGCTCAATCTCACCTCGATCTACTCTTATCTCGAAACACGCTTCGGATTCTGGTCTTACAAAACCGGGGCTTTTTACTTTATCCTCTCCCGCGTGATCGGTGCTTCTTTCAGAATGTTCCTGGTAGTGAATGTGTTACATATATTTGTGTTTGATTCATGGGGGATCCCGTTCTGGGTTACAACACTGATTTTCATCATCCTGATACTGCTTTACACCTTCAAGGGAGGAATAAAGACCATTATATGGACTGATACCGTTCAAACAACATTTATGCTGCTGGCTTTGGGGCTCTCCATTTACCTTATCGCAAAAAATATGGGGATGACATTCAGTGGAATGACCAGCGCCGTTTTTGATAGCGATTACTCCACGATAATTTTTAGCGGATGGACTGATAAACGTTATTTCCTCAAAGGAATCTTAAGCGGTGCATTTATTGCCATTGTGATGACTGGTCTCGATCAGGAGATGATGCAGAAGAATTTGAGCTGCAAGTCGTTAAAAGATGCCCAGAAGAATATGGTCTCATTCTCAATCGTATTGATGTTTGTCAATTTTCTCTTTCTTTTCCTGGGCGCATCCCTCTATCTTTTTGCAAAATTCAAAGGGTTGGAGATGCCTGCCCGCTCTGACGATCTCTTTCCCATTATTGCCATTCATCACCTGGGGCCCATCGCGGGAGTCGCCTTTATCATTGGGCTTATCTCTGCTGCTTATCCCAGTGCGGATGGCGCATTGACATCTCTTACAACCTCATTCAGTATTGATTTTCTCGGGATGGATAAAACAAGTTCCCTCACCGAGAAAAATAAGGAACATATACGCTATCTCGTGCACATTGCTTTTGCCTTTATATTATTGGTTGTTATCGTACTTTTCAGAGCGATCAATGACAGGGCAGTTATTGACAAACTCTTTACCGTAGCCGGTTATACATACGGCCCACTTCTCGGATTGTATGCTTTCGGGCTTTTCGTAAAACGACAGGTGAAAGACCGGTTCGTTCCAATAATAGCAATCCTTTCCCCAATTATTTGTTATGTGCTCAGCACCTATTCCAACGAACTTTTATTTGGTTATAAGTTTGGGTTCGAGCTCTTAATTTTAAATGGATTAATTACATTTGCAGGATTATATCTGATCTCATATCGTGGATCACGTATCTCGGATCGCGTATCCTGATTGAGATGAAATTAGCATAGTAATAAAGTCAAAGATGGACAATATACGATTTACGGCATTAAAATCGGCGATGTGCCGGACGAGAAAAACAGTAGAGTTCCCCAACAGGAGGGCATCTGAATATTTTGGAGAGCTTACATTCAATAAAGTTGCGATGCTGGAGTTTCTCACAGAAGAGGCTTTCAGGCAGGTGATGAACGCGATAGAGAAAGGAATTAAAATCGATCGCAGGGTAGCTGACCAGGTGGCTGCTGGAATGAAATCATGGGCGATAAACCATGGGGCGACACACTATACACACTGGTTTTTACCGCTTACAGGAGCTACAGCTGAGAAACATGATGCATTTATCGACCCTGTTGAAGGGGGAACCGGTATTGAAAAATTCAGAGGCATCGAGTTGACCCAGCAGGAACCTGATGCCTCAAGTTTCCCGAGCGGAGGGATTCGCAGTACCTTCGAAGCCAGAGGGTATACGGCTTGGGATCCTACCTCTCCAGCCTTCATCATGGACCGCACACTCTGTATTCCCACAGTATTCGTCTCCTATACGGGAGAGGCCCTCGATTTTAAAACACCGCTGCTGAAAGCACTCTATGCAATCGATAAAGCGGCTGTTGACGTTTGCCACTATTTTGACAAGGATATTACGAAAGTTTTCGCCACCCTTGGTTGGGAACAGGAATATTTTCTTGTGGACGAAGCGCTCTTTCTGGCCCGACCCGACCTGATGTTGACAGGCAGAACCTTGTTCGGACACTCTTCTGCTAAAGATCAACAGCTTGAGGACCATTATTTTGGAACAATTCCTCAACGGGTAATTAGCTTTATGCAGGACTTCGAGCTGGAAGCTCACCGGCTGGGCATTCCGGTTAAGACGCGGCATAATGAGGTGGCCCCCAACCAGTTTGAATGTGCCCCCGTGTTCGAAGAGGCCAACCTTTCAGTTGACCATAACCAGCTTCTGATGCACCTGCTTGACAAAGTAGCAAAACGCCACGATTTCACTGTACTTCTTCACGAGAAACCCTATGCAGGTGTCAATGGTTCGGGAAAACACAACAACTGGTCACTGATGACCAATACGGGTGAAAACCTTCTCTCTCCGGGAAAAACAACAAAGAGTAACCTGCGATTTCTTACGATTCTGGTGAACACCATCAAAGCGGTGCATGAACATGCCGACCTGATCAGAGCCATCATTGCCTCTCCGGGAAACGATCACCGCCTTGGAGCCAATGAAGCGCCGCCGGCAATTATCTCAGCGTTTATTGGAACACAGCTCACACAGTTACTAAATATCATTGAGAAGAGTGATAAAAAGATCAAAATCAGTACTGAAGGTGATACCGGCCTGTTGAAGAATTTTCCGAAGATTCCGGAAATCCTGCTGGATAATACCGATCGAAACAGAACATCCCCATTTGCGTTTACAGGAAATAAATTTGAGTTCCGCGCTGTTGGCTCTTCCCATACGTGTGCTCCTGCCATGGTGACCATCAACCTTATTGTCGCCGACCAACTTAAAAAGTTCAAAGTAGAAGTGGATGACCTGATTGAGAAAAAGGTAAAAAAAGATGATGCCATCTTTCAGGTCCTGAAGCGATACATTATCGAGTCCAAGGATATCCGATTTGAAGGGAATAACTATGGGGATGAGTGGATGAAAGAGGCAGCCAAACGAAAGCTGTCGAATTTCAGCACCACACCCGAAGCGCTTAAAGCATTGGTTTCCCGTAAGACGGAACAGCTGTTTGTAGAGAACCAGGTGCTTTCAAAACGGGAACTTGAGGCTCGCTTTGAGATCCGATTGGAAAACTATACCAAAAAGATCCAGATAGAGTCGCGTGTATTGGGAGATCTCTCTACAAATCATATCATTCCGATTGCGATTAAATATCAGAATACATTGATCGAAAATGTAAAGGGTTTAAAACAAGTACTGGATTATCAGACATATGGAAAGCTTTCTCACAACCAGATGGAAACCATTACTGAGATTTCGGAACATGTAGATAAGATTAAGACCTACGTACACAATATGGTTGAAGAGCGGAAGATTGCCAATAAAATTGAGGAGGTTGAGGAGAAAGCCAATGTATATTGTTCTAAAGTTTATCCCTATTTTGACAAGATCCGGTATCATGTGGATAAATTGGAAATGCTTGTAGACGACGAACTTTGGCCTCTTCCGAAATACCGGGAGTTATTGTTTATGCGTTAAAAAACTAAACGGAATATCATGAATCGGACAATTATTTATCAAAGAACAATTCTGTTACTCTGCATGTTCATTTCTCTCTTTGCACAGGGACAGATCAGTGTTTACCATATCGACCAGTCGGCGGTACCCATTTCTCAGGAAGGGATTTTTTACGCACTTCCACGAACAGTTGTAAATATCGAGGTGGTGATTGACCGTATTGAGAAGTATAAGGGACCCTATTCTGATTATGCCCTCAGATACCTGGGACTTCAGAATGTAGTTATGGCGCCCTCAGTGGAGTATCGGATCAGTGGAATTAATATTACTACGTCAGCTGAACCCGATCCTGACCAATATTACTACGTGGTAGCCGGGGAGAAGATTTCCAAAACGGAAAAGGCGGGCTTATTGAGCCTGAATGAATCAGGACTGATACTTGGAACATTGCCCGGTGCTGTGAACACTCCCGAACAAGTTGTTCACATGCAAAAAGCCACTGATGGGGTTACCCTCTCTGAAAAGGATGTATTTCCTGAGATCTTTAAGTATTATGCGGATATAAGCGTTTTTGAGAAAGTTGATACCATCATCAGGAAAGTCAGTATTGATACCTTAACACTTGAACGTCAATACCTGAAGCGGACGATGGTTGAGAAATCTCCCGAACAAAAAGCCAAAGAGGCTGCTGATTTTATCTCCAAGATCAAAGAGAACAGATTTAACCTCCTTACAGGGTATCAGGAGGTTAGCTATAATCAGGAGACGCTTGAATATATGGATACCCAGTTAAAACTTCTTGAAAAGGAGTATATGAAGTTATTTACCGGAATAAGCATTCAAAAGAGTTATACGGTTGATTTCAAATACATTCCTCTTGCCAATCAAATCAATACAGATATCCCGATATTCAAATTTTTATCCCAAAAGGGAGTAATGGATCTGGATGAAATGGGAGGACGTGCCGTTACCATTAACATTCAGCGGGTTGGTAATACGAACCAGGTTGCCAACTACCTGAACAGGGCAGAAGAGGAGGCAAAAACGCAAGGTTTCTCGTATCGAATCCCTGAACTGGCAAGGGTTAGTGTGAAACAACCTGATGGAACAACAAAGGAGACCCAATGCCTCATCAATCAGCTAGGTGTTGTTTCCTATTTGCCGGCATCAAAGTGGAAAGTGAACTTTCATGAGAAAACCGGTGGCATCAAAGAGGTTGCCATTAACTGATCGCCCTGAAGCCGTTACAGAGCTTTCCTGATCCTTGCAAGTGTTTCAATAACGCTCTCAAGTAAATCCAACCTGAGCATATTGGCCCCATCTGAAAGGGCTTGGGCCGGATTAGGATGGGTTTCCAGAAAGATGCCGTCGGCGCCTGCTGCGATAGAAGCCCTGGCAATTGTTGCAATGAGATCGGGCCTGCCGCCTGTTACCCCACTCGTTTGGTTGGGTTGCTGAAGGGAGTGGGTTACATCTACAATTACAGGAACATCAAACTTTTGCATTTCAGGGATATTACGGAAATCGACGACGAGGTCGTTATATCCAAAAGTCGTACCCCGTTCGGTTAGCATCACCTGCTGGTTTCCTGTTTGGTATATTTTTTCAACGGCGAATTTCATGGACCCGGCCGAGACAAACTGACCCTTTTTAATATTGACAGGTTTCCCAGTTTCACCGGCCGCAATAAGTAACTCTGTTTGACGACAAAGAAATGCAGGAATCTGGAGGATGTCCACAAATCCGGCAGCGATCTCTGTCTCTTTCTCCGTATGAACATCCGTGATTACAGGAATATTTAATACTTCACCTACGTTCTGAATCACCTCCAATGCCTTTTCGTCTCCGATTCCGGAAAATGAGTCGGAACGCGAACGATTGGCTTTCTTATAGGAAGCCTTGAAAATGAATGGGATCTGGTAGGTGTCGCAGATTTTCATGATCCGTTCTGCGATCTGCAAGGGCATCGTTTCATTTTCAACGACGCACGGGCCTGCGATCAATAGAAAGTTGCCGCTATCCGCGAACCTGATTTTGGGAATCTCTTGTAATACCATAATAGGAAAATAATCAATGAGCAAATACCAATTAGCAATTAAATGCCAATCTCCAATTTTTAATCTTTAATCGTCAATCTTCAATACTTTTTCTACCATATTTTCACATCTTACGTCTTACGTCTTACGTCCTTCAATACCTATAACGTTTACCCCATAACGACTTCATTCGGGCACGCACCTCTTTTTCCCGCGGGTTATCTTGAGGGTCGTAAAAGGTTGTTCCAGAAAGCTTCTCAGGCAAAAACTCCAGGTCCACAAAGTTTTGATTGTAATCATGAGCATACTTGTAATCTTTCCCGTAGCCGATGTTTTTCATCAATTTGGTTGGAGCATTCCGAATATGCAAAGGAACAGGGAGGTCTCCATGCGTCTTAAATGTTTTCGAAGCTTTCCGGATAGCCAGGTAGGATGCGTTGCTTTTTACGCTACATGCCAGGTAGATCGCAGTTTGTGAAAGGATGAGGTCGCATTCCGGATATCCTATTACATCGATGGCCTGAAAACAGGAGGTTGCCAGCAACAATGCATTAGGATTGGCATTGCCAATATCTTCAGATGCCAGGATAAGCATACGCCGGGCAATAAATTTTGGATCTTCTCCTGCGGCAACCATACGTGCAAGCCAGTATACTGCAGCATTGGGGTCACTTCCACGGATCGACTTGATAAAGGCCGAAATGATGTCGTAATGCATTTCCCCGCCTTTGTCGTAAATGGCAAGGTTTTGCTGGATAATCCCCAATGTAAGCTCATTGGTAATAACAACCTCCTGGCTTTTACTTGAAGCGGTGGTAGTTACCAGTTCAAGTGCATTTAAAAGTTTACGGGCATCGCCGCCGGAAATCCTTAACAAGGCCTCGGGTTCCTCTATTCGTATAGTTATACCAAGAGATCGTTCGAGAGTATCTCTTCCCTGGTCCATCAACCGCATCAACTGCTCTTCATCAAGACCCTTGAGAATATAGATCTGACACCGCGAAAGGAGGGGGGAGATTACCTCAAACGAGGGATTTTCGGTGGTGGCCCCAATGAACGTAACTACCCCTTTTTCAACTGCTCCAAGAAGAGCATCCTGCTGGGATTTGCTAAATCGGTGAATCTCGTCAATAAAAAGGAAAGGGCTCTCACCGGTCTTTGTAGCGCTGGCAATGATCTCACGTACCTCTTTAACCCCCGAACTAACAGCGCTTAGTGTATAAAAGGTTCTTTTTAACTGCTTGGATATGATGAAAGCAAGGGTTGTTTTTCCCACTCCCGGAGGGCCCCACAGAATCATGGAGGGGACATTTCCGGATTCAATTGCCTTACGCAAAATCGCTTCAGTTCCAACAAGATGTTCCTGACCGAGATACTCATCCAGGGTTTCGGGCCTCAATTGCTCAGCAAGGGGAACTAACATACGCTATGAAAATATATGTTCGTGTCAAAATTAGGAATTTTCAAGCAATTAATATTAAAAACTAATTGTTCTATAAATCAGCGACTTACATTTAAATGTTAAAAAATGTTAAAAATAATAGGCCGAAAATTTGGAGTGAACCACTTTGATAGAGTATTTTTGTACAGAATTCCAAAAATCAATAAAACGATGAAAAAAATTGCAACCTTATTAGTAATTGGTGCTGTAGCTCTCCTTTATGCTTGCGGCCCAAGTGCAAAAGAACTTGAAGAAAAAAGAATCGCTGACTCAATCCGCGTTGCGGACTCATTATCAATGGTACAGGCAGAACAGCAGAGAATTGCTGACTCTATCTCGATTGCCCAGGCTGAAGCAGCTCACGCTGACTCTGTTGCCCAGGGTCTCATTAAAGAGTAATTTTTCCAATTTTAAAAAAGTAGGGGCAACCTGTCAGGTTGCCCCTACTTTTTGTTATGGGTTGCCCCTTACCTAAAGATTTTTTATCTCCGCGATCAATTTTTGCATCGAGGCTTTGGCATCTCCAAAAAGCATCCTGTTTTTGGGATGGAAGAACAGGTTGTTCTCAATGGCCGCATACCCTTTAGCCATACTGCGTTTCATCACGATGACATTCCTGGCTTCCCAGGCTTTGATCACTGGCATCCCGTAAATCGGACTGGCCGGATCATCTTCAGCTGCAGGGTTTACCACATCATTTGCACCAACAACGATGACAACATCTGTATTGTTCATCTCATTATTAGCATCCTCCATTTCAGTCAGCTTTTCATAGGGTACATCGGCTTCAGCAAGAAGGACATTCATGTGGCCGGGCATACGGCCTGCAACCGGATGGATCCCGTATTTCACTTCAACCCCCTTGCTTGTCAGGAGATCGTCCAGCTCATGGCAGAGATGCTGTGCCTGGGCAACAGCCAAACCATAGCCAGGAACAATAAGTACTTTCTGGGAATAACTCAAGAGAACAGCTGCATCGCTGAGCGAGATCTCTTTGACTGTTTTATCTCCATCATAAGCAGCCCCTGCAGCACTTCCTCCAAATGCACCAATAATGACATTTAGGAGCGATCGGTTCATGGCCTTGCACATCAGGATTGTAAGGATAGTCCCTGATGAGCCCACCAGGATCCCACCAGTCAGCATCACCTGATTGTCGTATAGGAAGCCTCCAAATGCTGCAGCCACCCCGGTAAAGGAGTTCAACAGGGAGATGACCACTGGCATATCGGCCCCTCCGATAGGCAAAACAAACGTAATTCCGTATATAAGTGCAAGGGCAGCAAACAGATAAATCCAGATCATGTCAGGTTTCACCGGCATCAGCAGGATGAAAACAATCATGGCTACCAGGAGGAGGAGAAATGCCAGGTTAAAATAGCGCATCAGTTTGGTCTTAACATCGCCAATCTTATCGTCGAGTTTCCCTAAGGCAATCATACTTCCCGAAAAGGAGACGCTTCCGATCATCAATCCCATCATGATCGTAAAGGTCTCTCCATTCAGCATTCCATGGTGAGCAATTAACTCCTCAGGGATGTGCGGAAACTCCATCAGGGAGATCAACGCTGCACAGGCTCCTCCCATTCCGTTAAAGAGCGACACCATTTGCGGCATCGCGGTCATCTTAACCTTTTTGGCTGCCAACCAGCCTACAACTGTTCCTATTAGCAGGGCAGCAAGAATCCAGGGAATATTTCCAATATGTGCTCCATCTTTTTTATGAAAGAGGATGGTGAAGACAATGGCTAACAACATGCCTCCGGCGGCCCATAGGTTCCCGTTACGGGCGGTAGCAGGATGACTCAGTTTCTTTAACCCCAGCACAAAAAGAACAGAGGCCAGGATATATGACATTTCGAGTATGCTGATCTGTGAAGTGAATGTTTCCATGGCCGTTAGTTTTTGGTTTTCTTCTTTTTAAACATCTCCAACATGCGGTCTGTCACAACAAATCCTCCCACCACATTTAACGTACCCAATACCACTGCGATAAAGCCAAGCACCATAGCAAGGATGTTATCAGCATGGCCCATCACAATGATAGCCCCGATAATAACAACGCCGTGGATAGCATTTGCTCCCGACATAAGTGGTGTATGCAAAACGGCAGGGACATGGGAGATGACCTCAATGCCCAGGAAAATCGACAGGATGATGATAAATATCAACTCCCTGTTGTTGTAAAAAAATCGTAATGCCTCTTCCATTGTTTCAATGATTATGTGTTCATAAGTGCTTTAACCTTTTCATTAATAACCTCTCCGTTACGAGTTACACAAGTCCCGAGGATCAGGTCATCATCCCAGTTCAGCGTAAATTCATCCTTACTGTTAAACATCAGCTTTAGAAAGTTGAACAGGTTTTTTCCAAACATTTTACTGGCATCAGATGGCATGGTGACAGGGAATGATGATTCACCAACAATCTTAACTCCATTGTGCTCCACAATTTCATTGTCTTTTGTCAATGCACAATTTCCGCCTGTAGAGGCAGCAAGGTCAATGATTACGCTTCCCGGCATCATACCTTCAACAGTATCTTTGGTGAGCAGAAGGGGAGCCTTCCTTCCGGGGATCTGAGCAGTACAGATCACCACATCCGATTTCACTGCATGGTCGTGAATTGCCTGTGCCTGCTTCCTTTTGAACTCTGCCGTTTGTTCCACCGCATAACCTCCGGCTGCTTTATCATCAATTGCGCCATCCACCTCAACAAACTTTGCTCCAAGCCCCATCACCTCTTCTTTTACTGCAGCGCGTACATCGAACACCTCAACCACAGCTCCCAGTTTACGGGCGGTTGCAACTGCCTGAAGCCCTGCAACTCCTGCACCGAGGATCAATAATTTAGCCGGCTTGATTGTTCCGGCTGCTGTCATGAACATCGGGAAGAATTTGGGCAGAAGCAGGGCCGCTGTCAGTACAGACTTGTAGCCCGAAATGGTTGCCATTGAAGACAAAATGTCCATCGCCTGTGCACGGGAGGTTCGGGGAACCACATCCATACTGAAACTGGTCACTTTTTTTTCAACCAGTTTATTGACAAGCTCTTTGTTGAATAATGGATTGAAAGCAGCGAGGAGTAACTGACCCTCTTTTAACAGGACTAACTCCTCCTGGGATGGAGCATTGATCTTGATGATCATCCCTGCTTTCTCCAACACCTCATTTTTTGAAACCAGTTGTGCGCCGGCCAACTCATATGCATCATTTGATGCATATGCTAAAAGCCCAGCGCCAGTTTCAACAAGAACCTGGACATTCATTTTACAAATTGCAGCAACAGTTTCGGGTAGCATGGCAACCCTGCGCTCGGGAAGTTCTTCTTTTAAAATGCCTATGATCATAGTCTTTGGAATTACTTTTCTGATTATTAATCTTTAAAACCAATGTGTGTATGATTACCATCGCAGAAAGGTTTCTTTTTGGATGCACCACACCGGCAAATCGCAGCAATCTCCTTCTCAATCTCAATTTGCTGATTAGTCGAATCCCGGATGATGAAATTTCCGGAGATCAGGGCCGGCCCGTTTCGCAGGATCCGAATCTTTGCGCCCTCTAAAGCAGGGACTTCAGTCACCTTGTCTGGAGCAGGTTTACCCTCATTCTTCATATACAATAAGGCTCTCGAAGGACAGGAGTTGACAGTCTCAATCACTTCATCTGAGTTGGCATCTGACATGTTAATCCAGGGGCGCTTTTGGGTATTGAAAACTCTTGGGTTGCCAATGATACAGTTGGCTGAATGGATACACTTCTCAGGCCGCCAATAGACAGTGATCTCCCCATTGGTATAACGTATTACTTTCTCCTTTTCAAACCCCTGCAACTCGGTATTTGTCACTTCGTTAGACATAGTTTCAAGAATATTGCTTTGACAAAGATAATAATTTATTTATTTTTGTTCTAAATAATCTTAATGAACCTGAACGGAATCAGAAGAGAATATCGGTTGCACGATAGAATTCGTTACACACAAACGCATAAGGGGTGGCTGGTAGAGAGACTGGCTCCATAGTTTGCAAAGGAGGACGTATTTACTAATTTTACTCAACTAAAATCAATTGGTATGAAGAGATCTGGAAGGCATTATTGGGGATTAATGCATTTTGCACACCCGGAGGCTATATGTATTTCTATACGGGCCTGATACGCTATCTCTATCCCTCTGAGTATGACGCATCCAGTTTATGCGACTTTTTTATCATGATGCAGAATCAACCGCATCCTCCGGTTTTTCTCAGTACACACCCCTCTCCTGAAGATAGGCTAGAGAAAATTGATGAAGAGTTTATAGCTCTTGGTGGTGTTCACGGAGAACTTTTCGAAACCAGATACGGCGACTTTAAGAGTATACTTCCCTGATGTGTTTTATCATGAAATGCCTGCAACATCAATGAGAAGGAGCAATAATAAGTCTCTCAATCACGGTTACGGATGAGGAAGCAGCTTGAACAAAATAAACCCCCGGAGCCATCCCGGTTATTTCTAAGGCCAAGTGTCCTGTAACGGTTCTCTCAAGAACCTTTTGCCCCATGGAGGAGAAGATGCTTACATTTACTGGCTCCTTAACCAGGGAGACGAACGTTACATTGGATGTTGCAGGATTGGGGAACATCCTGAGCGTACCAGCTACCAAGAGTTGATCCTGTATCCTAACAGGATCAACTGGAACGGAGAGTGAAACAACCGATGCAAGGTTGGCCTGGATGAAGGTTTCTGCCATCTCGGGGCTGTTCACACTGGGTCCAACCAGGTCCTGGCTCGTATGGATGTAAGGGCTGTAGTTAGGAACATCTTCAAATGGGAAGATGCCCATGTACCCATTGTTGTTGAATGAAGTATGATCGCTGTCGCCCCCTGATAACTGGGCGTCAAATACATCGAAATCAGGCAGATAGATGGCGACTACCCCTTTGTAAAAATTCACCAGTTCGGTTGCAGATGCAGGCGCAATCATGTCGGTATGTATTGGGTCATTGCCATTCCGATATCCGATCATGTCGAAATTGAAGTAACCCAGAATATCCATCCCCTGGGATTGAGCATGGGAGGCATAATATTCACTTCCTATCAGTCCAACCTCCTCAGCTGAAAAGGTGCAAAAGACAATGCTTTTATCGAATTCATACTGACTGAGAATCCGTGCAAGTTCAAGGACTGCAGCTGTCCCTGATGCATTATCGTCAGCTCCGGGAGCAATGCCCCCGTAAGCATATGAATCATAATGTGACCCGATTACAATGTATTGGTCTGGAGTCGTTTTCCCAGGAAGGGTGGCAATTACATTATCACTTGATCCGGAGCCATAAGGGAAGTCCTGCAATTCGACCACCAGCTCGGGGTATTCTTCAAATTTTGCCTTGATCCAGTTCTGGGCTTCAATGGCTTCAGGAGAGGCGTAATACCTTGTCCCATAGTTCTCAAGATGACGGACGGTAGCCATAAATTCGCCTGTATCCACCATAGCCATTAATTCATAGATAGCCGGGAAAGTATCGATAACATACCTGGAGTTATAAACGGCACTAGGTTTCCAGGAGGATGCAGGAGAGATCCTGACCACCCCTCCATGAACAAATGGTGTGGGGCCTTTTTGCGACACAGGATTAACCTCAACGATAGCTATCCTGCTGTCAGCGTAAAGGACGTCATACTGGCCAGCCAACTGAGTCAAGGCATTCTGAGAGTTATCTTCAGAAAGCCAAACCAGAAAATAGCTCGATCCTGAACTCCAGGGGTTTTGTTTCAAAACAATTGCTCCGGTTGGGATCTCATTTGAGGCGGTCGCTATAATAAAATCACTGCCAAGGTGGTGAATAGAGATCGATTCAGAAGAATAAAGTGCTTCGGTTTGCTGAGGGTCGGTGCAACTCGAAAGAAATAAATTCTGACAAAAGCCTGATACAGAGATGAGTAGAGCGGTAAGGAGAACAATTATTTTCATGTGATTTTTTTACAAGAATACGAAAAATAGAGATACGCTTGTAATTCAATAAATAAGCGTACCTTTGCACCACAATTTATATTTATATTTTTACATCACATTATTACATCATGAACACAGGAACAGTTAAATTTTTCAATGAATCCAAAGGATTCGGATTTATTAAAGACTCAAATTCACCAAAAGAGTATTTCGTACATGCTAATGGACTCAAAGAGAGTATCCGCGAGAATGACGAAGTTACATTCGATTTGGAAGAAGGAAGAAAAGGATTAAATGCAGTTAATGTTAGACTGGCATAGTTTAATATAATCGAAACATTTAAGATTTTTGGTCCCGCAATTTGCGGGACTTTTTTTTTAGTGCAACTGCCTGTTATCATAAACAAAGCTTAGATTTTCAATCTCACGTTCGACCACTTCCCAGATTACAAGATCCGGTTTTTCAATATCCAGCAAACTTCTCTCATATAAAGACCATATAAAAACGGATTCTCCAAAAGATTCTTTAACAAATGGGATCATTTCATCAAAGAAGGAATCGCGAAAAACAAGTACTTTAAGTGGCTGAGTATTATTGATAAACCTAACTTCGTAAACATTTGAAGTTTTGTTGTAATCAGCCGGAATAGACAATTCTTGGTTGGCATTTTGAACATTACTAACACATTTTGGTTCCATTATCAAACTCTCTTCTGGAATTTCCAGAGAGAGCATCCTTGTTAAGTCACTTGTCACAGTCGTTAAAGTATCCATTTTAAAATCATCAACTGATAGGACCCTGAGCCTTGGGAAATCCTGAACAATAAAATCCATTAGTCGATGGTATCCAAGAAAAGCACCCAGGGAGTTCCAATGCGTATCATTTTTGTAAAACAATCTGAAATTGGGGTAGCTGGTGAAATCTTCTTTAAGATCGATAATTGGAATTTGCTGTTGATTCATCCTTATCACGAGTTGCTCTAATTTGGTAGGATGTTCAGATTTTATAATTGGAAGATATTGTCCGTAGACAGAATGTTTATTTGGCGCAATTGCAATGTATACCTTGATGCCATGTATTTTACAGTCCTCATAAATGGTTTTGATATTGGTTTCAATAATTTGGAGTTGTGATTCAGAAAAATAGGTTATTCCCTTTGACTCCTGGATCACATTGTTGTAATAATTGCCAAGGAAATACCAATTGTCAGTCCCCTTCACTACCATCTCATTATGAGGATCAACATCAAATATTGATAATTTATAGAATCTGAATAGTGACAACAATTGATTCCTGAAGCCAAAATTATCGGCATAATAAGCTTTTATTGCCTGCACATACTGAACGATTGATCGAATGGGATTTGATCGGCTTTTACTATTAAATGTGGGGAAAGCAACGCTGGTTCTGTTTTCACTGGAAAGTACTTCGTTTTTATTATCAACCAACGTTTTTGTAAGTGGGAGGCAAAGTAAGAGGAAGAAACTGAAGACGAGAACCTTATGTTGCCATTCTTGTTTCATAGAAATTAGAATCTGAAATAGATAAATGGATGATACGTTTGAGCAACAACAAATGAGAGCGATACGATAAGCAACAAAAATAGAATACTCAGGCGAATCACGGCATACGTTTGCAAGATCCCCTTTCTGGTTTCTGATAGAGCAATCAATTTTGTTTTTAACATGGAGAAAACCGGTGTTGATAGAATTATTGAGCAAATCAGAATCAGGATGGTCTCACGATTGATCACAAAAAAATAGAGATAACTGTTCGAAGAAACTGAACCAGCTGAATAAACAAATAGTTTTTGATAGAATTTAAATGCTTGATCCAATCCTTCGGTCCGGAAGAAGACCCATCCGCCCATGACAACAAGAATTGTATACACATGTTGAAGGGGAGCCCAGAGTCTGGCAAAAGGACGTTTGAGAAAAACCTGCTCAATTATCATAAAGAGCGCATAATATACACCCCATATCAGGAAGGAAATAGTTGAACCATGCCATATGCCGCAAATGGCGAAAGTGATCATTGTTGCAACAGTGTATAGGAGATTATCGGTTTTGATCCCTGCGTACGTATTTTTTTTCCATTTTCTCGAAAGGGAATAGGCAATGGGTAAAAAAAGATAGTCCCGTAACCATGTAGAAAGGGTCATGTGCCACCTTCGCCAAAATTCACGAATATTCTTCGATATATATGGGTAATTAAAGTTTTCAGGGAAAGTAAAACCGAGCATCATTCCGATCCCAATAGCCATATCTGTGTATCCAGAGAAATCAAAGAATATCTGCATTGTATAGGAAATAATTCCCAGCCATGCCAATGGGGTAGAAAGATCCTCGATTGGTGTTGAAAAAATTTGGTCGGCAACCGCCCCCAAAGTGTTCGCGATGATTACTTTCCGGGCCAAACCAATGATAAATCTCTCTATCCCACCCGCTATCTGGCGAAATGATAATTTCCTTGTATGAAGGTCATGCTTTACCTCAACGTATCTGGCTATTGGGCCGGCAATAAATATTGGAAATAATGTGAGATAGGTTGAGAAATCAATAAAATTATATTCTGGTTCTGTTTTCTTTCGGTAAATATCAACGAGATAGGAAATGGCCCTGAATGTGTAGAAACTTATTCCAAGTGGAAGAATCAGGGTTGAAAAAATAGTTGTTTGATGTGCGGAGTTGGAAACGATATCTGCAACGATATGAAAAAGGTTGAACAGTAATTGATAATATTTAAATCCTGAGAGGAGTGCGATATTCAGGATTATTCCTAATACCAATATCCCGACGTTGCCTTTTTTACTTATGATTAATCCGAAACTATAATTCAGGCAAATGGAAAATAGTAGAATTACAGCACTTATGGGGTCAAATAAAAAGACCAGAAAAAGACTAAAAATCAATATTGAAAAATTCCTGAACCTGCCAGGCAGAATAAAATATAGGATCAGGAACAGGGGGAGGAGAAGAAAAGTGAAATTGACGGTTGTAAACATATCTAATTTACTGCAGCATTATTAAAACAATCAATACTAACTCTGTCAGTGCAAACCGTTCCATACCATTATTTTGTACAAATATTCAAATAATCGTACGACTTATTGTAAAAATATACAATTAATCGCACGACTAATTGATGGTTCAGCCGAATGAAGTTTCATGGTAATTTAGAGTAAATGAAAAATAATTTTGCAAATGATCAATAGTTCACTAAATTTGTAGCGAACAATAGATCATTTAAAAATGTCACCTCGGGTAAAAACACCAAGAAAAGGAAAGCGCCCGAAAAATTGCCAGGCATTTGCCTATGTTGAAGTCACCAACAACAGTATTACTGACATTACTGTGATAAACCCTCCGGAACATCAACCAGGAACTTATCCGCGGACATGACCATCACTGAGAAAAACTCGCTGAAGATTGCTATTGCTAGTGGGAAAGGAGGAACAGGTAAAACGCTGTTTTCTACCAATCTGGCTGCCTTTTTAAGTCAAGAACAAAAAACCTTACTTGTTGATTTAGATGTTGAAGAGCCCAACGATTTTCTCTTCATCAATGGCACCACAGAAAACGTATCTGATCAATACAAAATGATTCCCTTGTGGGATGAAAGCAAATGTACTCTTTGCGGTAGTTGCAGCAACACTTGTAACTACCATGCAGTGGTTCAATTGGGAACATTTATCGCGGTATTTAACGAGCTGTGCCATAGCTGCTACGCCTGCTCGGAACTTTGTCCTGCACAGGCTTTACCAATGCAAAAGCATAAGATGGGAACCGTTACAACCATATCTTCCGGTGATCTGACATTCATCGAAAGCAGGCTAGAGGTAGGTGAAGAGCAAGCAGTGCCCTTGATCCATCAAACACACGACCTGGTAGATACACATTATAAGGACATCCCAATCCAGGTATTCGATTGTCCGCCGGGAACCTCGTGTCCGGTTGTAGCAGCTTGCAAGAATGCTGATTTCGTTGTGCTGGTTACTGAACCTACACCATTTGGCATGAACGATCTTCGCCTGGCTGTTGAAACCATGCAGAAAATACAAAAACCTGTAGGGGTGGTAATTAACCGGTTTGGTATTGGGAATAACGAGGTAGAGAAATACTGTGTTCAAGCGCAAATTCCAATCCTGGCAAAAATTCCTTTCGACAGGAAGATTGCTGAACACTATTCAAACGGGGAATTGGTTTACGATAAAATTGAGTATCTATCAACTTCCCTTTATCAACTAATCACAGCCATTCAGCATGCAGTCAAACATCACGTCTGAAATAGTAGTCCTATCGGGAAAAGGAGGTACAGGAAAAACTTCAATCACTGCCGCGCTGGCTGTCTTAGCTGGTACCGATGCCGTGATAGCCGATTGCGATGTGGATGCAGCCAATATGCACCTGTTATTAAAACCTGATTTCGGTGAAATGTTTGAATTCAATAGCGGAAAACTGGCCGCAATTAATCAGGATATATGTACACGTTGTGGGAAATGTTTCGAGGTATGCCGGTTTCATGCGATTTCACAGGATAACAATCAATACCAAATCAATGCCCTTGATTGTGAAGGATGTGGCTACTGCGAGAAAGTTTGTCCTACCCAAGCCATAACCATGCAGGAACGGAGATCGGGAAATGTATATATTTCGAAAACAAAGGCGGGAAGCACCATGGTACATGCCCGCTTGGATATTGCTGCTGAAAATTCGGGAAAACTGGTCGCAAAAGTTAAGAACGACGCGAAAGCGATAGCATTGGCTGGAAATAAGCATTTTATTATTGTTGACGGTTCGCCCGGTATCGGGTGCCCAGTGGTTTCTTCTTTGGCAGGCGCCAATTATGTCATTTTAGTGACAGAACCAACGATGTCGGGATTGCACGACTTAAAGCGAGTCTATGCCGTGATTAAAAGATTTCGTATCAAGGCAGGATGTATTATCAACAAGTGCGACCTGAACAACGAGAAAACATCAAAAATTAAATCTTTCCTCCAGGACGAACAGATTGGCCATTTAGCTGATATTCCTTACGATTCCATCTTCTCAGACGCCATGATTGAGGAGAAAACCATCGTTGAAATAGAATCTCCACTGAAACATTTGGTGGAAAGTATTTGGGAAAAAGTAAAAGAACAACTAATAAAAAAAAACTAGCACAGCCTATCCAACATCTCTTCAGGAACAAATTTCCCATCAGGGCAGCCGGATATTTCATGTCCGTAAAACCCAAATTGACTTCTGAATGTGCGTCACACAGTATAACCTCCTAGTTTTATTACTTGAAATACTTTTTTATTAAAGCTTTCAACAAGGCAATATCAACAGGCTTTGAAATATAATTCGTACATCCAGCTTCCAGTGCCTTTTCCCTGTCACCAGAAAGTCCAAAGGCTGTTTGTGCAATAATAACCACCTCTTTGTTAAATTGCCGGATTTGACGTGTGGCTTCATATCCATCCATATCCGGCATCCTGATATCCATCAGCACCAGGTCCAGGCCGGGGTTGTTGCGACAAATGTTAACGGCTTCCTCGCCAGTGATTGCATTTACTATTTCGGCGCTATAACTTTCCAATGCCGCTGAAAGAAATAGTGATGAAGCTTCATCATCTTCTACGAGCAATATGTTCAGTCCCGAAGCTGCGGGATCGATTTGATTCTCATCTTTAGCAACCGAAACGGGTTCTTCAATGATGGGTTTCGTCTCCGGTTCTGCATTGTAAGGCAAGGTGAAATAAAATGTTGAGCCCTTCCCAAGCTCGCTTTCAACCCAAATCTTACCGCCCAACATTTCAATATACGCTTTCGAAATGGATAGTCCCAATCCCGCACCTTCATAAGCTCTGGTCATCGATTCGCTACCCTGCCTGAACCTTTCAAAAATGATTCCTTTCTTTTCATCAGTAATGCCATCACCCGTGTCTTTCACAAAAAACTCAAGGTATTTGCCCTTTTTCTCATAACCAAATTCAATCGAGCCTGCGTAGGTGAATTTTGTGGCATTACCGACAAGGTTGGTTAGAATGGCATAGATTTTCTCGCGGTCAGATTTAATGATGGCTTCTTTTGACGGAAGGGCATTTTTAACTATAAGCTGCATTCCATTTTCCTCAACCTTTGTCTTAAAAAAGTTATAAACGAAGTTGATTTGCTCATTCACGTTTGTTTCCGAAATGGAAGTTTCCATTTGTCCCGATTCAATTTTCGAGATACTGACAATAGCGGTGATGATATTGAGCATACGTTCGCCGCTTTTTTCAATAATGCCGAGATACTACTTCTGTTCTGCACCCGTCAAATCAGGTTCTTTTAAAATTTGGGCGAACCCCATGATGCCGTTCATTGGAGTTCTGATTTCGTGGCTCATATTGCAAAGAAACGCTGATTTCAGGCGGTCGCTTTCTTCAGCTTTTTCTTTGGCTTTGAGTAATTCTTCTTCAGCAAGTTTGCGTTGTGTTATATCCTGTGCTGCACCCCAAAGTCCATTGGTCTTGCCTTCTTTGTCCAGTTCTGTCTCGCCCCGTACCCACATCCATCCGTTACTACCATCATTCCTCACCGTTTTCAACTTAAGTTCGTATGGAATTCCGGTTTCTCTGGTTCTGGCAAGTTAAGTTGATAAAAGTTCCCAACTCTCGGGAGTAAACAATTTCATGTGTTCGGTGTAAGGTGGGGGTGGGAGCGCAGGATCAAAACAATACATTTTGTAAAGTTCCTCCGTCCAAACCACCTCATCGGTTTCAATGTCTAAATACCAACTGCCTATATGGGTGATTTGTTGTGCTTTTTTAAGTTCTTGTTCGCTCCTACTCAACTCTTTTTCAATTTTCTTGCGTCCGGTAATATCTTCTTTTACAGCGACATAATGGATGATTTCACCTTTCTCATTTATGATGGGAAAAATAGAAGCATACTCCCAGTAAAGTTCTCCGTTTTTCTTTTTGTTGTGAAATTCGCCGAACCATTGCTTGCCTGAAGAGATAGTATCCCAAAGAATCTTGTATTCGCTTTTTGGTTTTTCTCCTGATTTAAATATTCGTGGATTTTTACCAATCAGTTCATCCAGCAAATATCCAATAATTTCAGCTATTTTCGGATTTCCGTATTCAATGTTGCCATCTTTATCTGTTATTACAATAGAAACAGGGCTTTGCTCCACTGCGCGTGATAATTTTAAAAGCGATGACTCAGCTTTTTTGCGTTCAGTTATATCAACAATGTACCCTCTTGTTTGTACAAGTTCGCCCGACACATTAAAAATGCCGATGGCGTTTATGATTGCAGATAGTGTTCTGCCATCTTTAGTCAAATAATCCACTTCGTAATTTTCAACTTTTCCGTTTTGTTTTACCCTGCGGAGCAGTTCTTTACGGTCATCGGGGTTTTTATAGAGATCCGTAATATTAAATTTTTCGGTGAGAGATTTATTTTCAAAGCCAAACATTTCGAGGAATGTTTTGTTACAGCTAAAAATTTCCCCTTCAACCGAAACTACGTAATCGGCCGAAATATCATTTTCGAAATATTCACGGAGGTCGCTTCTGCTTTTTCGCAAGGCTTCCAAGGCACTACGGGCTTCGGTAACTTCTCTCTGAATACCGAAATGCCCGGCAATTCGTTTTTGGTCATCATACAAACAAATGTAATCTCCTTCAATAATCATATCGGTTCCATCGAATTTTTTTTCATGGGTATCGATATGCAGGTGTCCTGCATCAAAGAATTCTTTCCAAACCTGACGGCCTTGTTCGATGTAGTGTGCAAAAGCATCAGCAGGAGTTAATCCAAGATATTGTTCTTCAGTTGCGCCATACTGATCGAGCATCATAAAGAAAAACCCATCTAAAGATTGTGCAAAAAAGAGGCTGAGGCGTTCTTCACTTTCTTTTAGCTTTTCTTCTAACAGCTTACGTTCGGTGATGTCAACCGCTGTAATAAAGCAATTCGCACCATTTTCTGAAACTATTCCTGTCAAGTGCAGAATCAGCTGAGGATTAGCATCGCTTAGCATAGTCAGCTCGCAGCTTTCTTTGGTATTACTGTTCAATACTTTCTCTAGAAAAAGCAGAAAGACTGGTTTCGAATTAAAGGAAATAAAAAGATTAAACATCCTGTTTTTTAACTGCGACCGATCTTTACCCAGCATTTTTGCTCCGGCAAAGTTCATCTCCAATATTTCACCTTCAGGGGAAATGGTAAAATATCCTGATGATGCAAAATCGTATAATTGAGCGTATTTTTCGGCATCATTTTCTGCCTTTTGACGCAGGATGGCGGCTTCTGATTTGTTACTGATTTTTGCCATTGTTTCTAAGGTGAAAGCCAGGGCTTTGTTGAACCAAAGATATTTAATTGTGATTGAGGAAGCAAGTAATGATAATTCAGGTGACCCGGGATTAGAGTGACAACGGGAAGAAACCGTATTAAACAGAGGACAACTGTAGTGAGGGATAAAAGGAACTTCAGAGCCGAAAAGCAGATTGCATGAGTTCTATTTCGGAAGAAGAGATCCCAAGTTGTTTTGCTGTTTTCCGCCATGTGCCAACGGCCGCCGTAACCTGATCGAGAACAGACCGGGCCTCATTAAGATCCAGTCTGAAATATTCACATACACTCAAAGCAAGGTTAAAATCAAGAGCTCCGCTGCTGTCATCTATATTCAGCGCAAGTTCTTCTTTGTCAGTAGAAGGATTTACATCGAATGCGGGGCTTAACCTCCATACATCGTTTTCAATGATGAAACCATGGTTACGTAAATGATCATCTGTGTTGGAAACAGCAATATTAAAAACGATCCTTCGCCATAACTGTTCCAGATCCTCTTTGATGTTTCCACCATGGTTTTGGATGAAAATAGAAAGGTCAAGATAACTTGCCCGGTTGTCGCGGATAGTGGTTTCATTATTTCCTGTAATGGTCATGGCAGAAGCGAAATGTACACGTTCTCCGTTCATACGGTCAAACCGTTTGGTAAAGAATGTAAAGTAGTTGCCGGCAACTTTCTCAATCCTGGATTCTGACATAAGAATACCCGCAGCCAAGGTAAGCTTGTAAGCCAGAAATTCCCACTTGGCTTTATCAATCGTGTCGTTCCTGGAAGGAAATTTTGCGATCCAGAGATGGCCGTTCTTATCTATAATGTTTGCTTTTGGCCTAGCACCCCCTAATGACGATCCCGGTGCCATCAGCATGATCAGCCACTTATTCAATTCTTTCGTATCCTTATCTGATTCTACAAGACTTGCAATGCGCTGCAATTCTCCGACTGATGTCCAGGGCGGAATGGGAGAGTGGCAATCATTATCTAGAAATGGTCCATCAGGATCCAGTTTAAAACGGAGCGCCCCCATTCTACATGTATCTGCAACTCCAAGCAGAAAGTCTATGTCGTACAAAACACGTGCAGTTTTCCCATGTGTCTTAACTAACTGAGAAGCTCTTTTCTTCATCAGAGTTCTTCCCCAGGTATCCGGCATGGAATCAACAAATATTCCGAAATTTTCATTTTTAGCTGGATACTGAGGCCCGGAGAACATGCCTATATCAGGATCAAGAAGAAATAGGTTCTTCCCTTTCAGCCATTGTTCATCATATTCAAAGCTGAAGGATTTTCGTCCTTTTCCCTGGTGGGCAGATAAAATCCCGATGAATACCGGTTCCTGCATCCTACGCCAATGAGCGTATGCAAAAATGTCTGTTTTGGCTATCTTCATAATTACCTTTTCCCGAGAAGTTCAATATCCTGAAGCTTTTTCCCCAGCTCATCATCTGCAGCCAGTTTCAAAAAATCGTCCTGCAAACCAAGTACCCGTAAAACATTGAAAACTGCCCCAATGGAAACACCTGGGCTACCCTTTTCTATCAGGTATAATGTATTTCTGCCAATGTTTGCCCGTTCTGCAACCTGAAGGGTTGTAAGTTTCCGGCGTTTTCGTGCAAGCTTTACATTTTCCCCGAAGATCTCCAGTATCTTTAGATGTTTGGGGAATAGCAATTGCTTCTTTAATTTCATAATGTATTATATTATGTGCAAATATACTAATATTGTTTGAAATATAGTACAAATAATAATTGAAAAAAGCATTAACGAACAGTTTGTGCAGATTACTTTCCGATGCAGAACCTTCCGAAAATATTCCCCAGGATCTCATCGGTTGTGATCTCTCCGGTAATTTCACCCAAATGGTAAAGTGCCTGTCGGATATCGATTGTTGAAAGGTCGGGAGGTAATCCGTTTAGAAATCCTTCACGCACATTTTGTATGGCTTCGAGAGCTCGCTGAAGGGCTTCCAGGTGACGGGTATTGGAGACGATTACCCCATCGGAGATGTGATGCTCTTTGACAGTCTTGAGGAGACTCTCCGCAATCATGTGGATATTCTCTTTGCGCTTGGCCGAGACAAATATCGTTTCGTGCTCAACGAATTTTTGAAATCCATGAGGAAGTTCTGAAAGCAAATCCATCTTGTTGCCAATGAGGATTAAACGCTTCTTCGGATTTTCAAGAACATCACCAAATTCAGATATCGCTGATTCCACATTTTTATATGAATCCCGGGTTGCATCAAACAGATAGAGAATGATCGAGGCCTCTTCAATCTTTGTCCAGGTACGATCAATTCCCATTGTCTCGATCTGATCTTCAGATGCTCTTAGTCCGGCCGTATCAATGAAGCGAAAATTAAACCCTTCCAGAACAATCGTATCCTCAATGGCATCCCGTGTCGTTCCGGGAATCTCGGATACGATGGCTTTCTCTTCATTCAACAAGGTATTCAATAAGGTTGACTTTCCTACATTGGGTTTTCCGATGATGGCGACTGGAATCCCTCTTTTGATCACATTCCCCAGGGAAAACGACTGAACCAGTGTAGAGAGTTCAGTCTCAAGTTCATCCAACAGAAGGAAAAGTTCGGATCGTGATGCAAATTCCACCTCCTCTTCGCTGAAGTCCAGTTCCAGTTCTATCAGAGAGGTGAAATTTACCAGTTTCTGTCGTAACTCCTTGATCTTCTTAGAAAATCCACCCCGCATTTGCGCAAGGGCAAGATCATGGGCCGACTGGGAGGAGGATGCGATCAGGTCGGCTACAGCTTCGGCCTGGGAGAGGTCAAACTTGCCATTAAGAAAGGCACGTAACGTAAATTCACCTGGTTTGGCAAGCCTGCATCCTGCATGAATCAGGGCATCAAGGATCTGTTGCTGAATGAATTCAGAACCATGACAGGAGATCTCAACAACATCTTCTCCGGTATACGAGTGTGGAGCTTTGAACAGGCTGATAAGTACCTCGTCGATAACCTGTTGGCTTTCGAATATTAAACCATGGTGAATGGAGTAGGGGAGTGCGCTTGCACAGGAAAACTCAGGATTAGATGCGCGGAAAATTTTGCTGCAGATTGCATAAACATCAGATCCTGATAATCTAATCACAGCAATCGCTCCTGTCCCGGGGGCAGTTGAAAGAGCACAGATGGTATCAGTGATATCGTATAGGGCCATATGCAAATTTACGAATTACGAAATACGAAATACGAAATAGGAAATATGAAACACGAAACACGAAACACGAAACTTATAATGGCATAGTGGCTGCGTTGCCGCTGCCATTAGTTCGCGCAAGTTATTGCACGTGTTTGATCAATTTTATGGAATAGTTTCGATATTTCTCCCATAATCTATATCTTTGAGGCCGAAAGACGAGTCTATCTATTAATGTATGTAGAAGTATTAATGTAAAGAGGCTTCGTCCTTCTAACTTCTAGTTTTCATTCGTAATTCTTCATTCGTAATTCGTAATTCAACATGAGTGTTTTAGTCAACAAAGATTCCCGAGTCATCGTTCAGGGCTTTACCGGCAGCGAAGGTTCATTCCACGCCGCGCAGATGATTGAATATGGAACAAATATCGTGGGAGGGGTAACACCCGGAAAAGGGGGGTTGATGCACCTCGACAAGCCTGTATTCAATACTGTTGCAGATGCTGTTAAGGTAACCGGGGCTGATGTCTCTGTTATTTTTGTTCCGCCTCCTTTTGCGGCTGATGCTATTGCTGAAGCTGCTGAAGCAGGTATCAAGGTGATTGTTTGCATCACGGAAGGGATTCCGGTGAGCGATATGATTCCGGTGAAGGACTATATCACCAAAAAGGGAATCCATTTGATCGGACCCAACTGTCCAGGCATTATTACTCCACCCGATACAAAGATTGGTATCATGCCCGGATTTATCCATAAGCCCGGAACTATCGGAGTTGTTTCCCGAAGTGGAACCCTTGCTTACGAAGCTGTAGATCAGGTAACAAAAGCCGGATTGGGTCAATCAACAGTTATCGGTATCGGGGGCGACCCGATTCCGGGTACTACGATCCTTGATGCTGTGAAACTCTTTATGGACGATCCGGGAACTGAGGCCATCGTAATGATTGGAGAGATTGGTGGTAATATGGAGACCGATGCCGCCTACTGGATCAAGGAACACGGAACGAAGCCGGTGGTTAGCTTTATTGCCGGTGCTACAGCGCCCAAAGGCAGAACAATGGGTCATGCAGGAGCAATCGTTGGAGGGAAAGCTGATACGGCTCAGGCCAAGAAGGAGATTCTGAACGAATGCGGGGTATTTGTGGCAGATTCCCCGGCTGATATCGGGTCAACTTTACTGAAAGCACTGAAAAAAGCCTGACAAATCCTTACCTGGAAGGAACCCATTGATACGCCCCCAGGTCGGGAGTAGTTCCCCTGTCAACACCTGCAATATCAAATGGCACACCCATCTGAACACCTTTCCCGATAGCAGGGGAGAGGGAGTCGATCCTGAAATCAACTAACTGTGGGTCAACAAATCGGGGATCTTCATTGGCAAAACAGCTGAGGTATCGCTGAGGATCTGTAATAGGTGATTGCGTCCGCAACAGGCAGTGGTCAAATACAATCTCAAAAGGCACCCCCTCCATTGCATCAAATTGGATCTCATCTGCATCTGATCCGTAAATGATTGTATTTCCGAAATAGGTATTGGTCAATGGTCCGGGCGTTTGACCTCCTGTTGTGTCAAAAGAATGATTTCTGATATAGAGAGAGGGTGCAAACCTCACTGAACTTCCCCAGTAATTTCCAATCGTAAGTTGCCTGAAATCGTAGCTGCCACCATTTTCAACCCATAATGCTGATCCACCGCAATTTGCCAACACACAATTGGTCGAGGTGATTGAAGTGGCAAAGGCAAAGATCGCATCGGCCGTGGTATTTTGTATGATTGTATTATCAAGGATCAGCATTGGATCCGGTTGGTTTCGATTTTCATCGATAAGGATGCCAAATACTCCATTCTTGATGATCCCATAATTGATAACATGCTCTTTCGACCCACTCTCAAGAAGTATGCCTGTCCATTGTCCGGGTAAATCTTTGTAAAACGCATCCATCCTGTCACCTTGAAACCGCACTGGATGCTCCAGGTTTCCATATACTTTGAGAGATGCATCGTAGGAGACTGCTATATAGGCCCCTTTATGGAAGTATAATTTACACCCCGGCATTATAAAAAGGGATGAGGAGGTATCGATGCGAATCGAGCCATAAATTACATAAGGAAGAAGACTGTCCCAAACAAGATTGCCTTGCAGGTTCTCCTGTTTGAAGAATCTCGCGTTTTGGCCCCATGAAACCAGATTTACATCCTGGTAATTCCCGTTTACAGAAAAGAGAATAGAATCGGTAACAACAAACGGTGTGTTCTGGTTATTGGGATCGACAGTAACGCGAATAAAGATAAAGATACTGTCGTGCCCCGGTATCTCGACATTGTTGATCGATAGCGATGGGTTTCCGTCAATATTCATCCTGTAATTGGACGCATCGCCGCCAGCCAGCCTGATCTGGGCAATACTCAGCATGCCATCATTGTCATTGTACACAACCAATCGCTGTGTAACTGATCCGATGGTGGAGAATACAGTATCAAAAAAAACAGTATCTGCTGAAAAATTGAGTCTCAGCGAAGGGTCAGTATCAATCTTGTCATTCTTCTTGCAGGAGTATATGATTGCAATCATTCCAACAAGAAGAGTGAACAGCAAATGTTTCCGGATCAATATCATGCAGCAAAATTAGTTATATTCACTGACAATAATTAGAACGTAAAATGCGGCTATTATTGTAAATTTGCAATTCCTTTCATTTACTGTAGATTATGAGTTACATCAAATTTGATAAAAATCAGCTGGTTAACCTTGAGTATTCACTTCACCGGGAGATGCTTCGGTCCAACCGTAGAGGTTCTTACGCCAGTTCAACCATTATCAACTGTAATACTCGGAAGTATCATGGTATGCTGGTTACGCCTCAACCAGGAATTGATCATGATGAGCATGTATTGCTCTCCTCTCTCGATGAAACCATTATCCAGCAGGATGCTGAATTCAACCTGGGTATTCATAAATACAAGGGAGGCACGTATAATCCAAAAGGGCATAAATATGTCCGTGACTTTTCTGCCATGGAGGTCCCACAACTTCTATACAGGGTTGGAGGAGTTATCCTTTCCAAGGAGATGATTTTTACTTCCCGTGAAGACCGGATCATCATCCGTTATTCGCTGTTAGAGGCAAATTTTCCAACCCGGATCAGGCTTCGTCCATTCCTTGCATTCCGAAATGTCCATACGTTAAGCAAGGAGAATATTTACGCCGATAAGAAATATGAGAAGGTGGACAATGGCATCCGGATGAAACTTTATCATGGATATACTGAACTCTACATGCAGATCTCTAAAAAAAATGAGTATACACATGCCCCCGACTGGTATTACAATATTGAATACCAGGAGGAGATGGAACGGGGGTATGAGTGTCATGAAGATTTATTAGTTCCGGGTTTTTTTGAATTTGACATCAAACCGGGTGAATCTGTTTGCTTTTCTGCCGGAATTTCTGCTATTGCATCTGCTAGCATCAAGCGTCTCTTTACTTCTGAGCTCAAACAACGGATTCCGCGGGATAGTTTTGAAAACTGCCTGATCAATGCTGCCCAGCAATTTATCTTTAAACGTGGGGCAAAAACCAACATCATTGCCGGGTTTCCCTGGTTTGGGATTTGGGGGCGGGATACATTTATCTCGTTACCAGGACTTACCCTAACTACTGGAGAGGTTAAAACATGCAAAGCGGTTATTGACACCATGCTGAAAGACCTTAACGGCCCGCTTTTCCCAAATAATGGATCGGGAGATAAGCTGGAATGTCACAGTGCTGACACTCCGCTATGGCTTTTCTGGACGCTGCAGCAATATGTTATGAAAACCGGTGCCTCCAATGATGTATGGAAAGAGTACGGCCGTAAAATGAAGCAGATCCTCGAAGGCTTCAGGGAAGGGACTGTCAATAATATCCATATGGAACCGAATGGACTGATCTATGCCGGAGTTCCCGGGATGGCACTTACCTGGATGGATGCAATTGTGTATGGAAAACCAGTAACCCCAAGGGGTGGTCTTGTTGTTGAGGTAAACGCCTTGTGGTATAATGCGATAATGTTCAGTTTGGAACTTGCTGAAATAGCTGGAGATAAGAAATTTACCAGTCAGTGGAAAGAGATCGCAGAAATGATTCCCCAGGCATTCCTGCAAACTTTCTGGAATGAAGAGAAGGGCTACCTGGCCGATTATGTGGATGGCGATTACAACGACTGGTCAGTGCGCCCGAATATGGTATTTGCCACTTCTCTTCCCTATAGTCCGGTAAGTGAAGAGATACGAAAAAAAGTGCTTAGTAAGATCAAGCAAGAGCTGCTGACAATCAGAGGATTAAGAACGCTTACACCGGTAAGTGCAGCCTATAAAGGAACCTGCTTCGGAGATCAGACCCAACGAGACCTGGCTTACCATCAGGGGACAGTTTGGCCATGGCTTTTCGGACATTTTGCAGAGGGCTATCTGAGGATTCATGGGAAAAGCGGACTCTCGTTTATCAAAGGCTACTATGATGAATTCAGTCAAACGATGACAGAGCATGGGGTTGGAACAGTTTCTGAGATCTTTGACGGTGATCCGCCGCATACTCCCCGGGGAGCTATCTCCCAGGCTTCATCGGTAGCAGAGATACTCAGGGTACATCAATTGATTCAGGAATACGAGAAGGATTAGGGGACGGGAATTAAGAATTAAGAATTAAGAATTAAATATAATACTAATGGAAGAGAATGCGTAATCAAAGAATTCATCATTCCTCATTCGTAATTTATAATTGAGTATGCGTGTATTAATGTTCGGATGGGAGTTTCCTCCCCACATCACCGGAGGGTTGGGAACCGCTTGTTTCGGGTTGACCAAAGGGTTGGTCAAGCTGGGAACAGAGGTCATCTTTGTGGTGCCAAAGGCCTATGGGGATGAAACTCATCAGGGATTCAGGTTACTAAATGCGAGTGATGTGACCATGGACTTTATGGAGAGCGAACACCAGGTGTTCTGGAACAAGATCAAGTACATGGAGATTGGTTCAAACCTGATTCCATATGTTGGAGAAGAGGAATTTGAATCGCTGGTTGAAAAGGGTGAACTTCATCAGGCGGATCAAAACAAATCAGTATTCTCACGAAATTTCAAATTCTCAGGAAAATATGGCAAGAACCTCATGCAGGAGGTATCGCGTTATGCATTGATTGCCTCATCTATCGCCAGCCAGCAGAGCTATGATCTGATTCATGCGCATGATTGGTTGACATACCCTGCCGGAATTGCAGCAAAACACATCAGTGGCAAACCTTTGGTAATCCATGTACATGCAACGGAGTTTGACAGGTCTGGTGAAAATGTAAACCCCTCTGTTTTTGAGATTGAAAAAAAAGGGATGGAGGAGGCCGACCGGATTATCACTGTTAGCAACCTTACACGGCAGACAGTGATTGAGAAGTACGGAATCGATCCCATCAAAGTTTTTACCGTCCATAATGCAGTTGAACCCTCTGACCGACCCGAATTAACAGGTGTTCAAAAGCATGTAAAGGAGAAGGTAGTCACGTTCCTTGGTCGTGTCACATACCAGAAAGGCCCCGATTACTTCGTTGAGGCAGCGCATAAAGTCTTGAAACGGGACCGGAATGTCCGGTTTGTCATGGCCGGATCAGGGGATTTGTTAAACCGGATGGTACGCCGTATTGCGAAACTAAAAATGGGTACACGATTCCACTTTACCGGGTTTTTGGCAGGTTCTGAAGTGGATACCATGTTCGCCATGAGTGATGTGTATGTGATGCCTTCTGTCTCAGAACCCTTTGGGATTTCACCTCTGGAGGCCATGCGCTCCAATGTTCCGGTAGTAATCTCAAAACAATCAGGTGTTTCGGAGGTGTTGCAACATGCTATAAAAGTAGATTTCTGGGACATCGATGCCATGGCGGATGCCATATATGGAATCCTGCATTACCAGGGATTACAAAAAATGTTTGCCAGATACGGGAAAGAGGAGGTGGATAACCTGAAGTGGGAGAATGCAGCATTCAACATTGTTGAAGTATATAAAACAGTATTATGAAATTCATCAATCTTTGTTTTCAGGTTCATCAGCCTTATCGGTTACGTACCTACAGGTTTTTCAATATTGGTCAGGATCACCAGTATTATGATGATTACCAGAACAGGCACATTATTCGAAGGGTAGCGGAGATATCTTACCTTCCGGCAAATAAAATGATGCTTGACCTGATCAGGGAGTTTGGAACGGCTTTCAAGGTCACTTATAGCATCTCCGGACCTGCTCTGGAGCAACTTATGCAGCATGCACCTGAAGTGATCCATGGATTTCAGGAACTGGCGTCAACTGGTTGTGTTGAGTTTACAGGCGAAACATACTCTCACTCCCTGGCCTCGTTGGGTGATAAGGAAGAGTTTATTCGCCAGGTTGTAAAGCATCGCGACAGAATCAACGATCTCTTTAACCAAAGTCCGACTACATTCAGGAATACGGAGCTTATTTTCAGTGATGAAATTGGCCTGACCATAGCAGATCTAGGCTTCAATACCTTATTGACAGAGGGTGCCAAACATGTTCTTGGTTGGAAAAGTCCTAACTTCCTCTATTATAGTGCTGTGAATCCCAAACTGAAACTCCTGTTACGTAACTTCCGGCTGAGCGATGACATCATTTTCCGTTTTTCCAACAGGACCTGGTCTGAATGGCCTGTTACTACCGAGAAATTTGTTGGCTGGATGAACAAGGTGCCAGAGAACGAAGAGGTAATTAACCTCTTTTTGAATTACGAAACCTTGGGAGAGCAACAGTGGAAGGAGACGGGTATATTTGACTTTTTCTATAACCTACCCCGTACTGTGCTTACACATTCTCCTTTCCGGTTTTCTACACCAGGTGAGGTGAGTAAGCAACTCCAGCCTGTTGCCCCTATCACTGTTTTATATCCTATCTCATGGGCCGATGAAGAGAAGGATCTTACCGCCTGGCTGGGGAATGAACTCCAGGATGAAGCATTTAGGAAGCTATATGAAATTGGTAATGCTGTATTGCAGTGTAACAGGCCGGATGTTCTTCGGGACTGGGAACGCCTCCAAACAAGCGATCATTTTTACTATATGTGTACAAAATGGTTTTCCGACGGAGAGGTTCACAAATATTTCAATCCCTACGCATCTCCCTACGAAGCCTTTATCAATTATATGAATGTACTCTCCGATTTCACGATTCGTGTAGAGGAAGATGAGCAGCCAGTGCTGGAGGTGAAAAAAGCCCCATCGCCAAAAGGAAAGAGGGTGTCAGTAAAAAAGGATGTTCCTAAATCAGAAACCTCCGTGAAGCCGAAAACTCAAAAGAAACCCGGCAAAACAGCAAAAAAATAACGTGGAGTAATATATGGTAACGAAAGATCAACGTGTCGTCAGTCCTGACTACTTGTTTGAGACAAGTTGGGAAGTATGCAACAAAATAGGAGGTATCTATACCGTTATCTCTACCAAAGCATTGACTCTTGTTAATGAACTGAAGGATAATTATATACTGATTGGACCGGATGTATGGAAAGAGACCCATGAAAACCCATTGTTCCAGGAGGATAAGTTTCTCTACAAATCATGGCGTCAGCAGGCTGAAAGTGAAGGACTCCGTATCAAGGTTGGCAGATGGAATATTAGTGGCCGGCCGATAGCCGTGCTGGTTGATTTTACGAACTTTTTCACTGAGAAAGACACCATTCTCTCCAAATTCTGGGAAAGCTACAAACTGGACTCACTCTCCGGAGGCTGGGATTACCTGGAACCTGCCCTTTTTGGATATGCTGCTGGTAAGATTATTGAGAGTTTTTACA
>Ga0268276_1000586_pt1 | contig 41793 bp, 41 predicted proteins | sample saktaG_4_FD_190145 | JGI IMG/M metagenome (GOLD analysis project Ga0268276, IMG submission 190145) | Saline water microbial communities from Sakinaw Lake, British Columbia, Canada - sak_2010_1_5_45m | ecosystem: Environmental > Aquatic > Non-marine Saline and Alkaline > Saline ...
TTTCCTGTAGCCGCGGATATAATAAGGACCGCGAAGAGATATCGGCCCTCCGTGGTGACTATGATGGGCGGACCCCACGTATCATTCGATGCCGAGGGCGCTCTTGAGGCATATCCGGAGATAGACCTGCTGGTTATGGGTGAGGGCGAGAAGACCATCATGGAACTTGTCCCCCATCTGATGAATAGCAGCAACTGGCCTGATATAAAGGGACTCGCGTTCAGACAGGATGGTGGGATTGTTGTCACAGGGCCGAGGAAGCTGATAGACGATCTTGATTCGATTCCCATGCCGGCGAGGCATCTGCTCCCCATGTCGAGATACCGGGCGCTTGGTTTTCCTGTCAGTATAATAACAAGCAGAGGGTGCCCGAATTTGTGCATATTCTGTCAGGGAAGACGCATGGTGGGGAAAAAGGTTCGCTACCGAAAGGTGGAATATGTCATGGATGAGATAGAGCAGATATTGTCTTACGGCATTTCCAGGATAAATATAGCGGACGATCTCTTTACATCAAATAAGGCAAGAGTTCGCGAGGTATGTAGAGAAATCTTAAGACGCGGGCTTAATTTCAAATGGAGCGCCTTCTCGCGGGTTAACACTGTTGACCGGGAGATCCTTGAACTCATGCGCGAGGCCGGGTGTGACAGCGTCAGTTTTGGCATAGAGTCAGGCAATCCGGAGATGCTGAAGCGCATAAAAAAGGGCATCACGCTTGACCAGGCAAGAAATGTAGTCAGAATGTGCAAAGAAGCGGGAATCCTGGCCCACGCGTCCTTTATGGCTGGTCTCCCCGGAGAGTCACCCGAAACCCTCAGAGACACGCGGGAATTTTCACAAAGCCTCGGAATACCCTACGGCTATCACTTCCTCGCGCCCTTTCCCGGAACCACCGTGCGTGAAAAGATTGAAAACTATGACCTTGAAATCCTGACGGATGACTGGTCCCATTATGACGCGAACAGCGCGATTGTCAGGACATCAAGACTCGCGCCCGAAGATATTGAAGAATTTGTGGCGGCATTTGACAGGGAAATAAATGATGAATGGGAAAAGCAGGTGCGCGAGTACAGAGAGGGGAGGGGCCTGCCGGAAGACAATTTCAGAATCGAAGGGCATTTCCGGATGCAGCTTGTCTACCGAATGTTGTCCGAGGATCTGATTGAGACCTGTGGCTGTTTTCCCGTGAATCATGCGTCAGATAATGGAACAGTTAACATGCTGTGCGGAAAAATCGAAGAGGTGACCGGCTTTGATTCCAGACTGGTTCGCAAAACCATAGAGGATTTTATCGATACCGGCTACATCAAGCTGGAGCGCAGGGGAGACAACCTTGCGTGGTACTGGACACATAACAACAGAGTTGATGTGAACTGAATAGCGAGAGCAGTCCCCGCTGGTTTTCGGAGCAAAAGCGGATATCACGTTTGCCCGTAGCTGCGGGGATTTTTCATTACGGCTTGGTCTCTATTCTTCTCAAAATTCCCAGGGTGTTTATCATCGGCAGTTCGGTGAAGAGGCTGGAGGCGAGGGCCAGATTGTATATGTGCCAGGGAGCTTGTCCTCCCTTTGACGGGTCGGGAAAGATGTCATGGATTGCGAGGAATCCGCCCGGAAGGATATGTGGGGTCCAGCAGTTATAATCGGCAATGGCCGCCCTGAAGGTGTGTCCGCCGTCGATGAAGACCATGCCGAGCGGTGTGGCCCATGATCCGGCTACGACTTCCGATTGGGCAACTATGGGGATCACCGTGTCTTCCAGTCCAAGATCGCTTATGGTCTTTCTGAATATCCTGAAGGTGTCTATCAGGCCGGTTTCTTTATCCAGCAGATCCGGATCGAAATATTCCTCTCCCGGCTGCTGTTCTTCCGATCCCCGATGGTGATCAATGGAGAAGAGAATGCCCCCATTTTCTCTGCACCCCATGCCGATGTAAGAGGCGGTCTTTCCGCAGTAGCTTCCGATTTCCAGACATGGGCCGATGCGGCTTGCCTCCTTTGCCATCGCATAGAGGCGCATGGCCTCCTCCCGCGCGATAAACCCCTTTATATTTTTCAGTTCAATATCTTCTATATTCATTTATATTCAGATTTTCCTCCAATTTGGTTAGAGAACAGAATCCAAGGATTTCATAAATATTCTCTATTTCCTGTTTTTTTCAACCGTGAACCGATAACTGGAAACCATGAACGGTTGTAGTCTTTAAATCCGGCCCTCTTCGACCGCGTGGCAGGCGACGTATATTTCTGAACCCTGGTGAACCAGAGCGGGGATTTCACGTGAGCAGCGTCCGTCCGCGTGAGGGCACCGGCCATTAAAGACGCATCCAGGCGGCAGATCTATGGGGGTGGGTACCTCCCCCTTCAGCTTTATGTATTTGTGCCTGCGGTCGTAAAGGTCGGGAATGGCGCTGAGGAGAGCTCGTGTGTAGGGATGTCGGGGCGATTCGAACAGATTTGTTGTCGGCGCCAGTTCGCACACTCTTCCGAGATACATAACCGCCACACGTGAGCTGATATGCCTGACGACCGAGAGATCATGGGTGATAAACAGATAGGTCAGTCCCCGCTGTTCCTGCGCGTCCATGAGAAGGTTGAGTATTTGTGCCTGCACGGATACATCAAGCGCGGAGACAGGCTCATCGGCCACTACGAACTCCGGATCGACCATCAGTGCCCTCGCTATGCTGATCCGCTGTCTCTGTCCACCCGAGAATTCATGGGGATACCGGTCAACCCACGTCGGGTCCACTCCAACCTGTTGCATAACACCGGCCACCCGGTCTTTGACCTCGCTGCCCGAGATGGAAGGGTTGTGAAAGACGACCGGTTCTTCCAGGGTTTGTTGCACCGTCATGCGTGGGTTCAGCGAGGCGTAGGGGTCCTGGAAGATCATCTGCATCTTCGCGCGATAAGGCAGCATCTCATGCTGCGTCAACCCGTCAATCCTTTCACCGCGGTAATAGATCTCGCCGCCGTCAGGCGGATACAGCCCCAGAAGGGTGCGGGCAAGGGTTGATTTCCCGCACCCGCTCTCTCCCACCACACTCAGCGTTTCGCCGGGGTTTACGAAAAGACTTACGTCGTTGACCGCCCTTACAACGGTCCGTTTCCTGATGACACGCCCCTTGCTGACCGCCAGCTGCTCCAGCAGGCCCCCGGATATATCGAAATGTTTAACAAGATTTTTTATGTCTATCAGACTGTCTTTCATTCCGCCCTGTCCTTCTCAGTCGGTTCCTTTTTTAAGCCCAGCATATGGCAGGCCGCCATGTTGCGGTATCCAGGTATCTCTCTCAGTGCCGGGGATTCATATCTGCATATGTCGCCCCGGATCGTGCAGCGTGGATGAAACGAGCATCCCGGAGGAATATCGATGAGGGACGGCATTACTCCCGGTATCTGGTTCAGCCTTGTTCCGGGGTTGCGGCCGTCGGGGAGGGCCTTTATGAGCCCCTGTGTGTAGGGATGCAGCGGGTTGTCGATAATGTCTTCAGTCAGTCCGGCCTCTACTATCTTGCCGGCATACATTACCGCGATCTTCTGCGTTACCTGCGATACCACGGCAAGGTCGTGAGTAATCAAAATAAGTCCGGTCCCCTCGGATTTGCACAGTTCAAGAAGCAGCTCCATGATCTCCGCCTGTATGGTGACGTCAAGCGCGGTTGTGGGTTCATCCGCTATGATAAGCGCCGGATCGGCAAGGAGGGCGATGGCGACTACAATGCGCTGTCGCATTCCCCCCGAGAACTCGTGAGGGTACTGTTGCAGACGTTTTTCAGGAGAGGGGATCTGAACCATTCGCAGTTTTTCCAAGGCGATATGCTCCGCGTCTTTTCTCGATATGTTCATATGGGCCTGCAGCGTTTCAACCATCTGTGTGCCGATGGTAAGAACGGGGTTGAGGGTCATCATCGGGTCCTGGAAGATCATACTGATAAGATTACCGCGTATGTGACGCATTCCTTCGCCCGTCAATCCGGTCAGGTCCCTGTCGTCGAAGATAACGCTGCCTCCGGAGATATAACCCGGTTTGCTTATCAGGTTGATGATGGCAAACCCTGTAACCGATTTGCCTGCCCCGCTTTCTCCGACCAGACCGAGGCGTTCACCACGGTCAAGTGTGAAACTCACGCCGTTTATCGCCGTAAGGTCACCCATTCTGAGGGCGAACTTGACTTCCAGATCTTTTACTTCCAGCAGGTGACCCATGAAAACTATTACCCCTTGTACAGTTTCGGATTCAACACGTCTCTCAACCAGTCGCCCAACAGATTTATCACCAGCACGAAAACTACCAGTAGTATTCCGGGGAAGAGAGTGATCCACCAGGAACCGCTGAAAATGTATTCAAAACCGGAGTTTATGAGGGACCCCAGCGAGGGTTTCGTTACCGGCATGCCCAGTCCCAGGAAGGAAAGCGCCGCTTCACTCATCACGGCATTGGCTACCTGAATCGTCGAGATGACAAGCACCGGAGACATGGTGTTGGGGAGGATATGCCTCCACCTGATTCTCCTTGAACTCAGCCCGATAACACGGGCGGCCTCCACATATTCCTTGTTTTTCTCACCCAGTACAGAGGCTCGTACCGTTCTGGCATACTGGGGCCACTCGGCCAGGCCGATGATCAGGACAAGGAGGGGAACGGCCAGTTCCTCATAGCGCCCCACCCCGAAGGCAACCTGAAATATGGCGCTGATCATAATGGCTACCATAAGGGTTGAGAATGAAAGCTGAACGTCGGCTATGCGCATCAGAAACGCGTCCACCTTTCCGCCCATGTATCCGGATATCATGCCTATGAAGATACCTATGATCGCCTGCAGGGCCACCGCCCCGCAACCGATCATGACGGAAAGACGCATGCCGTACAGCATGGTGCTCAGAAGATCCCTCCCCTGAATGTCCGTTCCCAGAATAAAATCAGGATTTCCCTCTTCCATCCATGATGGGGGAATCTCCGCGTCCATGATATCAATGCTGGATGTGTCGTAGGGATTATGAGGCGCGATGGCGGGGGCAAGGATACTTAGCAGAATAAGTGTCAGAAGAACCACGAAACTCGCAATGGCGACCCGGTCGTGCTTGAAGCTGTGCAGAAAGTATGAATCCTTAAAGCGTTTCCACTGTTTCATTTTCTTCCCGTTATTCTTATCGTGGGATTGACCAGGCCGTAGATGATATCCACTATCGTATTGACCACGACAAATAACGCGCCCACCACTATTATGTATGCCACGAGGAGCGATGTGTCGGAGCGTTCGACCGCTTCCAGGAACATGAATCCCATCCCCTGCCACTGGAATACCGTCTCTGTGAGAATGGTATAGGCGATCAGTATGCCCAACTGCACACCTCCTACAGTAATCACCGGCAGGAGCGTGTTCTTGAATGCGTGCAGGAACCAGATACGCCAGCGCGAGAGACCCTTTGCCCAGGCGAATTTAACGTATTCTGTCTCCAGTGTCTCCATCATCTCCGAACGTATCAGGCGTATAAAGAGGGGAAGCATGATAGAGGATAGTGCGATACTCGGTAATATAAGGTGTTTCAATCCGTCAAGTGTTAAAAACCCGCTCTCCCACCCCCATATATTGACCGTCTCTCCACGTCCATACGAAGGCAGCCAGTGCAGTTCCACTGCGAAGATGTATATGAGTATTATTGCTGTCAGGAATACCGGTATGGAAACGCCCACAATACTTCCCCCCATGATAATCCTGGAGGGCATATTTCTGGGGTTTATTGCGGTATAGATGCCGAGCGGAATAGACAGAAGAATTATTATAAGACTGCTTGCAAAAACAAGTTCAAGGGTTGCCGGTGCTTTTGCCAGGATTACTTCAAGGGTTGGTCTCTTAAAGAAAAATGACATGCCCAGATCGCCGTGGACGGCGTTTTTTATGAAGCGGACATACTGTACCGGAAAGGGGTCGTTAAGTCCCAGCTTCTCCCGCAGTGCATCCCTTTCCGCGACAGAGACAGAGACACCCACGATATCTCTGACGGGATCTCCAATCTTCTGTTTTATGGAGAACCCCAGCAGGCCGATCACAAGCATTACAATGATGGCCTGCGTTATGCGGCGGACAGCGAACGCGAACATATAAAATACCTGACGGCAAAAAATTAGGGATCAGGGACCAGGGGGTCAAGGGTTATGGGATTATTCCCTTAATCCGGCAGAATTTGACAATATATGGGGGCAAAACCCGCTGTCAGCGGGTTTTGCCCCCGGTTTTCAACCGTTGTGAAAATAGAAGCCCTTTAGGTCGGCAACATGCTATTTGATTACCAGGTCGCCGAAATATGGGAAGTTCTGGACATTCACAATAGATTTGATGTCTACCTCGTTCTTGCCGGCCCATGAAAGGTTCTGCCAGTGGAGCGGGACATATGCTGCGTCGTCATAGAGGATCTGTTCGACCTTCTGGAGCATGGCCGATCTCTTCGCGAGGTCGGTTTCCGTCTGAGATGCAAGCACAAGCTGGTCCACCTCGGGATTGCAGTAATCGCCGCTGTTATACTGACCGTAACCGGTTTCCTTGTTGCGGCACATCAGCAGAAACTCGGTATAATTGGCGGAGTCTTCCGTGTCCGGATGCCATCCGATGAGCTGGATATCCGCTGCCTGCGCGTCGAACTGATCCCAGTACTGGGCCTTGGGCATGGTCTTGAGATTTACCTTTATCTTGATCTTGGAGAGCATTCCGGCGAACGCCTCGGCGATCTTTTCATCATTGACATACCTGTTATTGGGAGAAATCATTGTGCATTCGAAGCCCTTCTCGTAACCGGCTTCCTTCATCAGGGCCTTTGCCTTCTTCAGATCGTAACGTGGAACCAGGGTTTCCTTATATCCGGCAAAGCCTTTGGGCGCCTGCTGAGCCGCCACGGAAGCGGTGCCCTTCATGATTTTCTTGACGATTCCATCGTTGTTAGTAGCGTACACTATGGCCTGGCGAACCAGCTTGTTCGCGAATTCAGGGCGACGTTTCTGGTTCAACTGACAGGTGATAATCCTGCTGCCCGACATGGTAACCAGTTTGCTCTTCTTGTCTTTTCTGATCCTTTCGTAATCCTGAGGAGGAACCGGCATAATGAAGTCCACGTCGCCTGAAAGAAGCGCGGCCACACGGGTTGCGTCATTTTTAATGGGTGAGAGTATGATCTTGTCAACATTTCCCGGAGACTTCTTGTCCCAGTAATCTGAAAACTCATCAAATACGGTCTTTACACCCTGTTCACGACTGGTCACCTTATATTTGCCAGTTCCCGATTCATTGGAGAGCGCGAAGGAGGGACCGATCTTTACAATCGCGTCCTTGGGATTTCCGGTCTCATCCGTTCCTGTGTAGAATTTGCTGTCCATCGGAAAGATATAGGTCGCCATGTTCAGGAGTAGCGCGTAAGGTTTTTTTGTGACGATATCCACAGTATAATCGTCAACTACCTTGACGCCCTCGAAAGGTTCAAAAAGACCTTTGAAATCAGGACTCTTTTTGAGCCGCTCCACTGTCCATTTGACATCTTCGGCAGTAAAGGGATTGCCGCTGTGGAACTTGACACCTTTGAGCAGATGGAAACGCATGGTACGATCATCGAGCCTTTCCCACTTTGTGGCGAGGCGCGGCTCAAAGGTCATCTCCTGAGTCCAGCGAACGAGAGGATCAAAGACAATGTGTGAATACTGGAGCATCCCCCCCGACAGCTGTACGTGGGGGTCCAGTGAGACCGGATCAGCGTCCATCGCAAGCTTCAAGGTCTTGGCGCCCGCCATTGTTCCGAATGACACCACCATCAATAAAACCAGACATCCGACAAGCAACTTTTTCATATCCCAATCCTTTCTTTAAAAAATTATGATAATAAAGAGGTGTGAAAACCCGGCTTCCCTACGGCCCTACATGCCGCAAATACCATGTAATCTTCTATAGGAGATGCCTCCCGCAGTCAAGCGAAAAATCCAAACTTATCAGGAGGCTGTACGAGAGTGCTCTTCTACTGCGGGGGCAGCTGCAAATTCCATGTGCTGCGTTATCAAGACCAAAATCTTTTCACCTCAGGCGCAGCTACGCTTCCGGTGCTTTTGGCCTTGTCGCCTTGCCCGAGAAATTTTCGCTCGTCCTCGCAAGCTATTTTCCGACAGTTTCCAGAAGCAAAAAAATGATTGACAGAAACCTGTTTTTCCGTCATTGTATAGCCAGAATGTAGATGTAATTACGTGATGTATAAGCTTTCTCTAAATAGTCTCTCTGCTCCCGGAAATGTTTTTACAATAATAAATTTAAAAAAGTGTTTTTAAACCTAACCCAATCTCTTGGTAACCTGAAAAGTAAAACCTGTCCTTAGCTCAGTTTTTAATCGGTTTTTATCAGAATAACATTTTGAAGGAGGGATACCATGCCTGAAACTGTTTACAAAATTATAGAATTGGTGGGAACAAGCGATGTGTCATGGGACGACGCGGCCAAAAAGGCTGTGGAAACAGCCGGTGTAACCCTTCACGATTTAAGGGTTGGCGAGATTACCAAACTGGACATGACTATCGAAGATGGGAAAGTCAAAAGTTACAGAGCAAGGGTCAATGTATCGTTCAGGTTAGGAGATTAATCTGGACTCCATAATCTTTGACAAACTTTTATTGTACCTCTGTTCTGTTATAAACCTGAAAGCGGGGAATGCCCTGCATCTGTAGTGTCGACGTGTGTAATGCGGTCATATCAAAGCGATTATCGTGATACAGAGCAGAAAGGAGTTAACCATGGACTACTTTAGAAATCTCATGGTAGGGCTTGCCTTGGGACAGCAGGATAAGGCCAAGATCCGCTACGCGGGCCTTGTCAGCTGGCTGGCCTCATCGGAAAGTATCACCTTTTCTCACATCATCGGTCGCGGAAAGATACCGAAAAGTTCTGAAGCAGACGTCCTCTCTTTGATTGAGGAGGAAACAAAGGATCTGATGAAGGAACTGGTCGAAAAATACTATGATGGCCCCCCTGCCACGCGGATTGAATATGACGTGATCATGGAATCACCGCTGGTGGAGATTGATATCCTTCGCAGATTGAAAGAGAAAGAGGCCGACTTGATTATCCTCGGCAGGATAAGCGGTGAATTCACCGGAGAGGAGACGGTCCCCGTTAGTATCTCCCGGAAGGCGGCCTGTTCGACGTTGTACATTCCCGAGGAGGTTAAACCCCGGAAAAACCATCCCCAAGATATCAATATCCTTGTTCCTGTTGATTTTTCCGAGAATGCGGCGGAGGCAATGGGACTGGCCGTTGATTTTGCCGTTACCCATGAAATACCGAGTATTTACTGTGCCCATGTCTACGATGTTCCTCTTGGATATTACAAAAGGGGAAAGGAATACGAAGAATTCTCAGACATTATGGAGAAAAACGCGAAGAAGAAGTGTCAGGAATTCATCAAAGAGATCGATTTCAAAGGGATCTATCTCAATCCGATTATTGTAAGGATCAACAAGAAGCCATACGAAACAATCGCAGAGACCGTAGAGGAGTACGGTATTGATCTGATCATTATCGGATCAAGGGGTAAAAAGGCCGCCGCGAGACTTCTGCTGGACAGTGTTACGGAACAGCTTATCAGAACAACAACAGCGCCACTTCTTTCCTTTAAAAAGAAGGAGAAGGATATGAGTCTTCTGGAAGCCCTTATGAGATTGTAGAAGGACATCCGGGCCGATACGGGAAAAGGAGTTATTCCAGATAGGACAATGCTGAGAGGTGAGGGGGGACCGGTATGGATGACATGATCACCCGGATCGTGGAGATTGAGAAGCAGTGCGCCGATGAGGTCGAGAGGGCCGAGAAGACATACCGGGAGAAGATCGAGACGCACAAGAGAGCCCTTGGGGAAAGGAAGACCGGAGAATGCGCCCGGATTGTCAGCGAGGGCGAGGCACACCTGGCGCAAGCGATCGAGGAGGCTAAAAAGAAGACGGAGGCGGAATTCCGAGTGGCAGGGGGCGACATCGAAAAGCTGTATCAGGATCCGTCGCTGGACCGGGAGATACAGGAGAAGATAGTTTCCATACTACTGACAATCTGAGGGGCCATGAAATATTACGCGGACGATGTCAACCTCCATGCCAGGATACATGCCATGAGAAGCCGCCTTATCCCGCTCGATGGGTATGCCTCGCTTCTCAGGGAGCAGGAGGCCTCATACGATAAGGTCTCCGGTTCCCGAGGCATGATCGAGGCCAAAGAGTCCCTCTTCGGGGAGCAGATCAGGGCCATCATCCATCTTGCCGAGGCGACGCGGCGGTATGCCCCCCTCTTTATCGCCTTTCTCCGTCTGTACGAAGCGGGCAATGTCAAGGCCATTCTGGCCAAGGCGTTCGGAAGGCAGGGCCTCGAGCAGTGGTACGATATCGGGCCCTATGCCACCCTTGACAGGGACCTGCTCGACCGCGATCTGTCACTGGGTGATGTACAGGCCATTCTGGGCGGTACGTACCTGGCCGATATTTTCGAGGGGAGAATAACATTCGAACGTCTCGAGGCCCGCCTGGATATTTGCAGCGTCCGGAACCTGTATGCTTCTTCAGCACCCTTCCGCCCTGAAGCCCGGAAGGTCTTTCGGGACTTTATACTCCGCAGGCTCGCTGTCCTCATGGTAATCCGGCAGTGGAGGCTCAAGGTGAACTACCACTGGAGCGACGAGCGGATAGAAGCCCATCGTGATGAACTGGGTACCCTCTTCGGAGATTTCGCGTGGCCGCAGATCAAGATGGTGGAAGGGGTGCTCAGCTCGCGTCTTGAGGAGATGGGGAAGGGGAGCGGGCAGATCCCGGACCCGGCGGATGTGGAGTCCTATCTCGAACACTACTATTACCGGTGGGCCTCATCCGTATTCCACAAGGATTTTCATTCCATACACTGCGTGGTGGCGTACCTGTGGCTGTTGTCCTGCCAGATACGGAACCTGTTCTGCATTACCGAGGGGATCAGGTTCGGTCTGCCTCATGAGGCGATACTCGAAACGATGATCAGTGAAGTGTGAGGGTTCGCATGTTTGTAAAGTCGGCTATCAGGAAGGTCTCCATAGCCCTTGAGAAGAGATTCTACCATGGGGTCTATCTCGCGCTCGGTAAGGCGGGGATCATTCACCTCTCTCCCCCCAAGGGCAGGGAGGCCATGATGGATACGGGACTGAAGGAAGAGGAATCGAGGATGAGGGAGATCTTAGCGGGGATCAAGACCGCCCTGCACGCCCTCGATATCGAGCCCGGAGGAACCGCCTTCCCCGGGAGGATCGTTGACACCGCTCAGGACTGGGCCTTCGTCTCGAAGACGCAGGGTGCCATAGAGCGTGTGGAGAGGCTTCACCTGCGGATTCAGGAGGCCCTGGACACTGCGGCCGGGCGCGTGACATACCGCGAGGCACTGGACCGGATGGGGATTGATCCCGCCGCGTTTCACGGGGCGAGGCTGGTACGGATGGTTTTCGGGACCGTCGAGAGCACCGAATGGGAGTCCCCGGTTCAGGAGAGATTCGAGGTGTCCCGGTCGGGCGCTAATGTCTGCGGCGTCGCTCTTCCGCCGGACCTTCCCGATCTACTCCAGTTCCTCAAGGGGTACGGTTTCACGGATCGGTCCGATCAGATCACGGAGACCTCCGTTGAGATCCTGGAGCGCCGCATGGATACCCTGAGAACGAGGCTCGCGACCCTCGACAGATATCGGGAAAACCTGCGCGACACGGCGGGAGAAACCCTGGCGGGTATGTACGGTCCTTACCGCGAATACACAGAGGTATTCACGGCCATGAAACTGTCCCTCTTCTCTGCGAAGGCCCTCTTCATATCGGGGTGGATGGATGAGAGAGACAGAGAGGGACTCTTCGATATCCTCCGGGGGATATGCGGGGACCGCTTCATCGCTGTGGTCTCCGACCGGAGGGACCCAGACGCCCCGGTACGCCTGATGAACAGCCGGCTGTTGAAGCCCTTCGAACTCCTCGTCAAGACGATGGGCATGCCGGCGAACAGTGAGATAGATCCCACGCCGCTGACGGCCGTCACCTTTGTCATCATGTTCGGGCTCATGTTCGGTGACCTCGGTCAGGGGCTCGTCATCGCCCTCGGTGGTCTGATCCTCAAGCGAATCGCAAAACAGAAGAAGGATTCCGAATCGACCCTCGACCAGGCCGGAGGGATCCTGATCGTATGTGGCCTTGCCGCCGCCTTCAGCGGCATACTCTACGGCAGCATCTTTTCGAACGAACACCTCATGCCCGCGCTCCTGTTTCATCCCATCGAGGAGATCATGTCCCTCTTTTCCATGACCATACTCCTGGGGGCCCTCTTTATCAGTGTCGGCCTCGGAGTCAACGTCATAAACAATCTCATGAACGGGAATTATACTGAGGCCCTCCTTGAGAAGAAGAGCCTCGCCGTCTTCGTCCTTTACGCCGCCATCATTCTCCTTGCCGTGAGGTACGCTGTCACCGGACAGGGGCCCGCGCCATGGGTGGCCGGTGTATTCATTGTTGTGCCCCTGGTCATCTTTTCGCTCCGAGGTGTTCTCGGACCGCTCCTTTTCAAGAGCCACAGGCCGCACAGCGCGGTCGAATACATCATCGAGACCTGTGTGGAGATTCTGGAGATAGGCCTGAGCATGATCGCGAATACCGTCTCATTCATCAGGGTCGGCGCCTTCGCCCTGTCTCATGCGGGGCTCGGTATCGTGACGTACACCCTCGCCGGCATGGTTGACCCGGCAATGAGGTCTGTCGGCGCCATTGCCATCATCGTAGCGGGGAATATCTTCATCATTGGTTTCGAGGCCCTTATCTGTATGATCCAGTCGATGAGGCTCGAATATTACGAGTTTTTCAGTAAATTCTTTCAGGGAAACGGGGTGGACTTTGTCCCCTTCACACTCAAGACAAAAATCTCGGAGGTGTAGAATGACCAGGAATAAGAAGTCTATCGTTTTTTTATTGGTGTGTCTCATCGCTGGAGCCCTCTTTCTCTTCCCGGGCGTGATACTGGCGGCCGGTTCGAAGGCGGCCGAGGTCGGTATGGAAAAGGGGTGGATGGGACTGGCATACATATCCGCCGGGCTGGCCGTGGGACTGGCCTGCATGGGGAGCGCCTTTGCCGTTGCCCGGATCGGTTCGGCGGGCATAGGGGCCATAAGTGAGAATACGGAACTGATGGGAAGGGTACTTATCTTTCTCGGTTTGGCCGAAGGGATCGCCATATACGGTCTTATCATTGCGATCATGATCCTGAATAAACTGTAGCATGAAGAAGATATACATCATCGGTGACATGGATACTGTAAGCGCTTTTCGCCTTTCGGGGGTAGAAGGGGTGATTTCCGCCAGAGACGACGCGCCGTCGCGCCTTGAAGAGGTCATCAGGGAAGGGGCGGCGGGTATCGTGATGATGACGAGCGAGGTTGCCGTGGACCTTCAGGAGAGAATAGTCCAAATCAATCTCGCCATGGAGGGCCCCGTGGTCATTGAGATACCGGGCATCGATGAGACGGAGGGACCTCGCCGGTCCGTTGTGGGCTACATAGCCGAGGCTCTCGGCATCTCCCTGGAATCGTAGGAAAGGGTTTGTTATGAAGAAGCCGCCGTTGGAAGAGTCTATCAGGAAGGAATCCGAAGAGGCAATCTACGCCATCAGGGAGAAAGAGACCGCGGAGATCAAGGTGCTGGATGAGGCCTGTGCTGTCGAGATAGAGAATTTCAGGGAGAAGGCCGAGGCCGAAGGCCGGGTGAAGCTCGAGCAGGAACTGTCCCGGCTGGAGAGCAAGGGTATCCTCGAACGTAAAAAGCTCAACCTGTGCGGTCTTGATGACTTTATGAGCCGCATGGTGAAGGAGGCAGTACGAATTATGAGGACCGATCCCCGGTATAAGACGTTCCTCCTGGCCAGGGTTCGCGATGCCGTCGGCGGGATACGGGCCGGGATCGAGGTGTACCTGAAGAAAGAGGATCTTGTCTTTAAAAAGGAGATTATGGAAATAGCCAAGGAAGCGGGGCGAAACTCCGATGCTGCCATACACGAAGACTCCGCGATACAGTGGGGCGGATGTACCATACGCGACGAGTCGAACGGGCGTATCTTCAACAACACCATCGAGAGGATCTATTACCGGAGATCTCCGACGATCCGCCGGGAGATCATGAAGATGCTGAATGAAAAGGGCGTTTTTTTTAAATGATGGGAGCACGGACGTGGATGATAAGCTGACAGGGAAAGTGATATCGGTGAACGGCTTTGATAACGGGAGCGCGGACACGGACGGTATGCTGACAGGAAGGGTGATATCGGTGAACGGCCCGATCGTCAAGGCGTTGGGTCTGGAAGGGATACGGATGTTCGACATCGCCGAGGTGGGGCCCGACCGGCTCATCGGCGAGGTTATACGGCTCATAGGGGATGTAACCGTCATACAGGTGTACGAGGACAACACGGGCCTCATGCCGGGGGATTGGGTGCTCTCCTCTAGCAGGCCGCTTTCGGTCCTCCTGGGCCCCGGCCTCATCGCGAACATCTATGACGGCATACAGCGTCCCCTCGTCGGCATCTCCGAGATGTGCGGGCACTATATCAAAAAGGGGATCAAGCTCTCCCCCCTCGATGTGGACAAAAAATGGGAATTCAAGCCTCTGATAAAGGCCGGGGCCGAGGTGAAGGAGGGTGACCTGATCGGGGAGATCCCGGAGAGCCCCCTTGTTATGCACAAGGTCCTCATCCCCCCCGGGATCTCCGGCAGGCTGACCTCCATCGCCGGTTCAGGGGAATACACGATAGAAGACGAGGTATACACCGTCGAGAACGGCGACGGCACTCACCGGGGAAAGCTGGCCGCCTACTGGCCGGTGCGCAAGCCGAGGCCGAGCAGGCGCAACAAGAAACCCTTCATCCCCCTCGTGACGGGGCAGAGGGTCATAGACACCTTCTTCCCCATAGCCAGGGGGGGGACGGCCACCATCCCCGGGGGGTTCGGGACGGGAAAGACCATGACCCAGCACGCCCTGGCGAAGTGGTGCAACGCCGATATCATCGTGTACATAGGCTGTGGAGAGCGCGGCAACGAGATGACCGACGTTCTTACGGATTTCCCGAAGCTGATCGACGAGAGGAACGGGAGACCCCTTATCGAACGGACGGTCATGATCGCCAACACATCGAACATGCCGGTCCCAGCCCGTGAGGTGAGCATATACACCGGGGTGACCATCGCGGAATATTACCGCGACATGGGATACAGCGTGGCGGTGATGGCCGATTCCACCTCCCGGTGGGCCGAGGCCCTGCGGGAGCTCGCCAGCAGGCTCGGAGACATGCCGGCGGAGGAGGGATTCCCCCCCTACCTGGCGACCCGGCTGGCAGAGTTTTACGAAAGGGCGGGTCTGGTGGAAACCCTCTCGGGGGCCGACGGTGATATCAGCATCATTGGAGCGGTCTCACCCCCCGGGGGCGACTTCTCGGAGCCCGTCACCCAGCACACGTCGCGCTTCGTTCGGTGCTTCTGGGCGCTGGACAAGACCCTGGCCGACGCTCGCCACTATCCCTCCATCAGCTGGACAGACAGCTATACCGAATACCTCCAGGACATCGAGGGATGGTGGAAGGACCTGGACGACCAATGGCTGTCGCTCAGGAGTCAGGTCATGGGTATCCTCCTCGAGGACAACCGGCTCCAGCAGGTCGTGAAGCTCGTCGGGAGCGATGCCATGCCGCCGCCTCAGCAGTTCACTCTCTTCGTGGCGGAGATGATCAAGAACGCGTTTCTCCAGCAGAACTCCTTCGATCCGATTGACAAGTACTGCAGCCCGGAGAAGCAGCTCAAGCTCCTGAAGGCCATCCTGGATCTGTATACGAAGGGCGGGGAACTGGTGCAGGGCGGAACGACCGTCAAGGAGCTGGCCGCGCTGGATGTGGTCTCGGAGATGGTACGGCTCAAATCCGAGATCCCGAATACCGAACTCGAACGGATCGACGACTACCGAACACGGCTCGCGCAGGGGCTCGATTCGCTGAAAGATCGCAAAGGAGAGGTATAGATATGGCCGCTGAGATTGAGTACACGAACCTTTCCGGGATCTCCGGTCCATTGATCTTCGTCGAGGGTGTCAAGGGTGTCGGCTTCGGTGAGATCGTGGAGATTCGGGACGGCTCATCCGAGATACGGATAGGACAGACCCTTGAGGTGGACGAGGACCGCGCCATCGTCCAGGTCTTCGAGGGGACAAGCGGGCTTTCCGTTAAGGGGACAAGAGTCACCTTTGTGGGAAAGTCGCTCGAGATCCCCGTGCATCGCGACATGCTCGGGAGGGTCTTTGACGGGCTGGGAAGGCCCACCGACGGAGCTCCCCAGGTGATCACGGACAACATGATGAACGTCAACGGTCTGCCCGTAAACCCCTGGAGCCGGGAATATCCGCGGGACTTCATCCAGACCGGGATATCCGCCATCGACGGGATGAATACCCTCATCCGGGGCCAGAAGCTCCCCATATTCTCCGGGAGCGGCATGCCGCACAACCTGATCGCGGCCCAGATAGCGCGGCAGGCCAGGATCCTGTCCTCGGAGGAGGAGTTCACCGTCATATTCGCCGCCATGGGGGTGAAGTTCGACATGGCGCGGTTCTTCATCGATTCCCTCGAGGAGTCGGGCGTTCTCACGCATTCGGCCATATTCCTCTCCCTCGCCGACGCCCCCTCGATCGAGCGCCTCATCACCCCCCGCGTGGCCCTGACGCTGGCCGAATATCTCGCCTTCGAGGAGGGGATGCACGTCCTCGTCATCATGACCGACATGACGAACTACTGCGAGTCCCTCAGGGAGCTGTCCAGTTCGAGGGGGGAGATCCCCTCCCGGAAGGGCTACCCCGGCTACCTCTACAGCGACCTCGCGGCCATATACGAGCGCGCCGGCAGGCTCAAGGGAGTCAAAGGTTCGATTACCCAGGTCCCGATCCTCACCATGCCGAGCGACGATATCTCCCACCCCGTGCCCGACCTGACGGGGTACATCACCGAGGGGCAGATCGTCCTGGAGCGGGAGCTCTTCAACAAGGGAATCTATCCCCCCATCGCCGGGCTCCCCTCGCTCTCCCGCCTGATGAAGGACGGGATCGGAGAAGGCCGGACGCGGAAGGATCATGCCCAGAACGCGGCCCAGCTCTTTGCCTCCTACGCGAAGGTCAAGCGCATACGGGCCCTCGCGGCCATCGTGGGGGAGGAGGAGCTCTCCGAACTCGACAAGATATATCTCAAGTTCGGGACCGCCTTCGAAGAACAGTTCCTCAGCCAGGGGCATGAGGAGAACCGCTCGATTCTCCAGACGCTCGATCTGGGGTGGCAGATGCTCTCCCTGCTTCCGAAGGAGGAGCTGTACCGCGTGTCCATGGAAGAGATACAGCGATACTACATACCGCAGGATGAGAGGGAATAATGCCGATTCTAGATGTCCCCCCCACCAAATCATCGCTGAGAAAGATCAAGGAAGACCTCGCCTTCGCGTACGAGGGCTACGACCTTCTCAACCAGAAAAGGGAGATCCTGGCCATCGAGATCATGCGGCACATCGGCGAGATACGCAAGATGGAGGCCGGGCTTTCGGGTGTCCTGGGTGAGGTTTACGCGGCCTATCGCGTGGCGGCCGTCGAGATGGGATCGGAGACGATTACACTCAAGAGCTGTTCCGAGAAGCGGTCCTATTTCTTCCACATGGAATTTACCAAACTGATGGGGATCAAGCTTCCGAAGATCAGACTTTCATTCAAACGGCCCCGGCTCACGGCCACCCTGCCGGGGACGACCGCCGCGTATGACGATGCGAAGGAGAAATCGAGAAAGGCGCTCGAGGTCCTCGCCGAATACGCGACCCTCACCAAGGCGATCATGATGCTCTCCAGGGAGCTGAAAAAGGTCCAGCGGCGGGTCAACGCCCTCGAGAAGATCTTCATCCCCCAGCGTGAGGAGGCGAAAAAGTACATCTCGGACCGGATCGAAGAGATGGAACGGGAAGAAATCTTCGTCAAGAAACTGATAAGGCAGCGCATGTCAGGGGGAATAAAATGATGGCTAACGTTAGATTGTCTACCGAACCAATAAATCTATCAGAAAACAAGATCGTAATGAAACCAAGAGAAAACCCCCTCGGGGGAAGATTCCGGTCAAGGACTTTATTGAAAAGCTTGGTCCATGCGATCAGGACAAAAAAAGGGGTTGCGTTGGTACGCAACCCCTTGAAATAAATGGTGGGTCAGGGCAGAATTGAACTGCCGACACCGGGATTTTCAGTCCCGTGCTCTACCGACTGAGCTACCGACCCACAACATTATGTCTAAAGAACGTCTGGTTTCTATCCAATCCGGATTCTTTTGTCAAGTGTTTTTGCCATTGAATCTGGCTTCTTTCTGTGCGCCATATGATCCACTCCCGTGCTCACATCCAGATGTGGTGTTCCTGTCCGAATAGCTGCCAAGGGTTGGTCCAAACGAAGCATCCGGCTGGACCTGATCTTTTATCTCCTGATATCTGCTGGTCTTAATTACGCATGTCCCTGCTATCTTGTCGTGCCACCCCTGTTTTCTGCTGTCGAATGCGACCCAGATAAACCCCAGGAAGAATGGCAGTTTGGATATTATGTATCCGACCCATCTTAGAAAGGCTGTCCCCAGGGTCATGGGTTTTCCGTCCGTACGCACAACCTTGAGGCCAAGCAGTTTTTTCCCCGGCGTCTGGCCTGTAGTGCCGTAAAAATATGTGAAATAGGCCGCGTTTACCAAAACGGCCATACCATAAAAGGGGAAGAAAACGGCGTATATCAAGGTCGAAGAGGTGTCTGTCAGGTACATGGAATCGTAGTGAAATGGGACGATAAGATTTCCTATCAGAAACAGGATGATGGTGAATATGTAAAGTATGATCATATCTATTGAAAGCGCCACAAGCCTCTGCCAGAATCCACCGTAGAGAACCGTCATCTGATTATCTCCTTTTTCTTTCAATCAGCCAGCGTACCGAATGCCCCTTTTTCGTACTGGAGAATAGAGAGTATGACAAGAGGGGCGGTCTCGGTTCTCAGGATAAGTCTTCCCAGACTCGCGGAGATAAAACCGCGCTGCCGGGCCTTTTCAATCTCTTCCCACGAGAATCCGCCTTCCGGGCCGACGACGATGAAAAAACTGTCCGCGCCGGCGTGTTTTTCATCCGTCAGTATCTCTTTGATTCCCCGCTCCGTCTCCGCCTCCCACAGGATTATCCTGAGGTCACACCCGTCCGGTATATTCAGCATCTCATCGAAAGATACTATCTCGCTCACCTCCGGCACATCCCCCCTGCCGCACTGTCTGGATGCCTCTATGGCTATCTTGCGCCACCTTGCCGCTTTGCCTGCGGCCCGGGCGCCTGTCAGTCTTGGTATGGACCTTGAGGATATAAAAGGCACGATCCGGCTTGCACCCAGTTCCGTGGATTTCTGAACGATCATTTCTATTTTGGCCCCCTTGGGGAGCGACTGGGCGATGGTTATGCGCGTGTCGGGCAGCCGGATATTCTCTTTCCTGATTATATCCAGACAGACGCTGCGGGAGGAAAAATCTCTGATAACGGTACTGTATTCGTGACCCATGCCGTCGAAGAGTATCAGTTCATCCCCCTTCTTGAGCCGCAGGACGTCCTTTATGTAGGTAAAATATTCTTTGCCTAATTCCGAAGATATTCCCTCGCTGAGTTCCTGTGGATTGTAGATTCTTGGTATTACCAATCTCCGTCTCCGTGTTTTCAGGCCTGTCAAGGCAGCATATCACTCTGCCTGCCTGCTTTTTTAAAGGTGTAACAGACCCATTCATTTTCGCTTCTTGTTTCATGCAGCACAGTTTCCCCGTTGCAGAATATCTTCTCCACGTCTTTCGCGTCCTGCTCTGTGATTCCCGATGCTATGATATATCCGCCGGGTTTTGTCAGAGATATCAGGTGTGAGTGAAGTTTTATAAGTGCACCCGATATCAGATTGGCCGCTATCAGATCGAAGCTGCCCCTGCACAGGGCGATATCGCGATTGATAATCTCAACCCTGTCTTCCACCCCGTTTATAACGATATTTTTGCCTGCTATCTCAACGGCCTTTGGATCTATGTCTATGCCGGTTACCGCGCGCGCGCCGAGCTTTGCGGCGCATATGGCAAGGATACCGGTGCCCGTGCCGACATCCAGTATGTCATATTCTTCCCGCACGCTGCTCTTTAGCAGTATATCCTCGATGGCCATGATGCACATCGTAGTTGAGGCATGCTGCCCCGTGCCGAAGGCCATTCCGGGATCTATGTCGATGACTATATCGCGGCCAGCGGGGGAATACCTTTCCCACGTCGGTTTTATTATTATGTTATTGCTCACCCTGAGAGGTTTAAAATATTTTTTCCACTGTTCACCCCAGTCGGGATCGATTATTGTCTTTGTAGAGAATCGCGGTTTTTCCATTCCGGGAAATAGTGTGGACAGGCTGTCGATATAGGCTTCAATACGGGTTGTCCGTTTCTTTACGTTGCGACTCCACGGAAGCCAGGCCTTTATCTCTTCCCGCGCAGGGGCATTAAGGTTGGTGAATGATTCCTTGATTTCCGCTTCCTGAAAAACGCCGTCCGCCCCCAGTTCCTCCAGGAAGTTTGACATTGCGTCAACCAGTTCAGGCGGCGTCAGAACGGTTATCTCGATCCATTTCTCTTTTGTCTCTGGCATGCCTTGCCTCCTTTCGCTTAAACTACCATTCATTTGCCGATATTTCAAGCGACTTGAACTTTCATGGTCTTCATGATAACTGTCTCTTTTACTTTATTAAGAGGAAGGAACAGATGAAATTTTATCCGGTAAGTCTTGATATCTCAAATGAAAAATGTGTTGTCGCGGGCGGTGGAGATGTTGCCGAAAGGAAGGTGGTACGGCTTCTCGAATGCGGTGCCAGGGTTGTTCTTGTCAGTAAGACTATAACTCCGGGGCTGCGCACGATGAAGGATGAGGAGGCTATCGAATATGTGCCCGATGACTACAGTGAAGAACATATAGAGGGCGCTTTTCTGGTGATAGGGGCAACCGACCGAGATGATGTCAATGAAAGAATCTACCGCGACTCGCGCAGCAGAGGAATACTGGTGAATATTGTGGATGAGCCGACCAGATGCAGTTTCATAGTGCCTGCAGTTTTTCGTCGGAAAGACCTCCTGATAGCCATATCAACCGGGGGGAAAAGTCCGGCACTGGCCAGGAGACTGAGGGAGAATATGGAGGATAAGTATGGCCCCGAATATGGCATTCTCCTCGATATCATGGGAAATCTCAGGAAGAAAATAATTGCCCGTGGAGGCACATCGGTGGAAAATAAAAGGATATTTGAATCCGTGCTGGATTCCGATATACTCCGGTATATCAGAGAAGAAGAATGGTACAAGGCAAGGAAGATCGTCAAAGACCGCACCGGCGAGAAGATGGAACTGTGAAGTCTTAAAGAGAAGGATTCAAGGGGTCAAGGGTTTAATTCTTGGACCTTTTTCCCGGCGTGCCCTCTCCGTGAGCAACATCTTCTGCTGGCACAGAGGCCCCGCGCTACTCGGAGACATGACCCGATTTAGTCCCATCAAATCGGGATCGTGTACCCAGAATAGAAATAATTAAGATGTGACCCTCTACTGGAAACTCTAATGGAAATGATATTTTTCAGGATCGCGCTTGTTGCTTACTTCTTGAGCACGGTGGGGTATGTCTCCTCGCTCTTCGTCGGGAGAGTGAAGGTGGCGAGGCTCTCGATGTGGGTGTTTTCTCTGGCATTCGCCCTGCACACGGTCTGTATCGTCATTCAATGGACGGGTGCTGCTTTCATCCCGTCAGCTAATATCTACGGTTCACTTTCATTCATCGCCTGGGCCATTTCGGGCGCATACCTTGCCTTCCAGACAAAGACAAAGACGCGAGTGCTTGGCGCTTTTGTGTCTCCCGCGGTTCTGGTGATGATGATAGCGGCATCTTCCGGATTTATGGGTGGAGTTTCCATTCCTTCCGCCCTGCGCGGACCATGGGTTCCCGTTCACGTCGTGCTTTTACTTACCGGGGGAGCCCTCTTCGCTCTGGCATGCTTGGCGGGGACAATGTACCTGCTGCAGGACAATCTGATAAAGAGCAAAAAGGTGAGTGGCTTCAGCAGGCTGCTTCCGTCCCTGATGGATCTTGACAGGATAAATCATATATGTATTGTCTGGGGTTTTCCGCTGCTGACATTCGGCATCATCGCGGGATCGATATGGGCATGGACTGTCTGGGGGAGCAGCTGGTATTGGGATCCGAAGCAGATCTTTACGGCAGTCTCCTGGGTCATTTACGCCATACTGGTTCACCAGAGAATAGCCATAGGGTGGAGCGGCAGGAAGGCGGCCGTTCTGTCCATAGTCGCCTTTGCCGGACTTCTTTTCGCCTTTATCGGCGTGAATGTTTTTTTTGTAACGATACACAATTTCTGATTATTGCGGGATGCGGAGAATATGAGCATAGCCCTCCTGGGAATAAATCATAGAAGCGCCCCCCTGAGCATAAGGGAGAGGTTGTCCATATCATGCGGGGAAGAAGGGAAAACTCTCGAGGCATTGAAGAATATTCCGCATGTCAGAGAAGTGATGTATCTTTCCACCTGTAACCGGGCCGAAGTGCTGGTGAACATAAAACCCGCCGATGAGGTCGTGGAGAAATTGAAGGCATTTATCACCGAGCATGGCAACCTTTCTCCTGAAGAGATGGAAAAATGTCTCTATGTGTATCGCGATGAAGACGCGGTGCGCCATCTTTTCAGGGTTGCGTCAAGCCTCGATTCGATGATCATGGGAGAGCCCCAGATCCTGGGACAGGTCAAGGATGCCTACCGTCTGTGTGTGAGACAAAAAACCTCCGGCGTCATATTGAATAAACTGCTTCACCATGCCTTTTCCGTGGCAAAAAGGGTGAGGACGGAGACCTCTATAGCAAGCAATGCGGTCTCGGTTAGTTTTGCCGCGGTTAAACTTGCCAAAAAGATATTCGGCACGCTTGGCAGAAAGAAGGTGCTTCTTGTCGGTGCGGGCGAGATGGCACAGCTTGCGGCCAGACACCTCATGGACAATGGAGTTGATCGGATAATTTTTACCAACCGCACTTATGAGAATGCGGTAAAACTCGCTAATGACTTTCATGGTCTCCCGGTTGAATTCGAACTTTTGGAGGAGAAGCTCGGAGATGTGGACATAGTGATAAGCTCCACAGGTTCCCCGGATTGTATTATATCCGGGGATATGATTGCGACGGCCCTGCGCAGGCGTAGAAACAGGCTGATGTTTCTTATCGACGTGGCGGTACCGAGAGACATTGACCCTGCCGCGGGAGAGATTGACAATGTGTACCTGTATAATATTGACGATCTCCAGGGAGTGGTTGACGAGAATATGCAAAGCCGCCTTAACGAGGCAAGAGATGCGGAATCTATTATTGATGAAGAAGTCGCCAGATTTTCCAAATGGTTCGCCACGCTCGAGGTTGTCCCCACGATAGTGGACTTAAAGAACAAGATCGAAGAGATAGTAGATGGAGAGATGGAAAGGTCTCACTCATGGATGAAAGATCTCGACGGAGAGGAAAGAGAAAACATAGAAATACTCGTCAACTCTGTTGTGAATAAGATATTGCATGACCCCGTCGTCGGACTGAAGAAAGAAAGCCTCAATGGCGAAGCCGACCCCTATGTGGCAGTGGTAAAGAAGCTGTTCAAACTATAAATGCGGGGACACTTCCCGTACTTCGGGAAGTTTCCCTAATAAAAAAGGCACCCCGACAATAATCATGGGTGCCTTTTTCTGTTATCTGTTAAGACTAATAGTTATATGATGTTAACGTTAGTAGCTGACGGGCCTTTGTTTCCCTGCTCGACATCGAACGACACGCGCTGGTTTTCCTCCAGGGTTCTGAAACCTTCGGTTTGAATAGCGCTGTAATGAACAAACACATCACCGCCTTCATCACTCTCGATGAAGCCGAACCCCTTGCTTGAATTAAACCACTTTACGGTACCTTCAGGCATTAAGACGATCCTCCTTTTCTGATTTTTCTAAAGCAGGATCGCCCACATGTAAGAAGAAAACAGAAGACCAAAAATCCATATGTTCAAATTCGTTCTTTAAAATGTCTCAATCCTAACTTTACCGCACCCCGCCGACTATCTGTCAGCAAAAGCACTTTTTCCAATGCGTGAGCCTATATAATATTTTTAATGTAAGTCAAGTTATTTTTTCTTTTATTTTTTGGAGGGGAAACGCTTGCTTCGTGGAGTTACAACCCGGCGAGTCATAGGGCTATAGAGCTTTTCTGTCGGGGGAGAAGCGACGGTTCGAAGTATTTTGCCTATTTCCCGGCCGTTTCTTCGAGGATTCTCTGCATTGTCTCCCTGTTTCCGAACACCCGTTCAATTGAATCTGAAAGGGCTTTATTTATCTGTTCTTCCAGCATCTTCTCGGAAAATCTCACATGTACCAGCGAAGGGTTTGTCTCGATCTCCATCTTGCGGAATACGCGCGCATTGCGTGCATCCGCGAAGACTATCGTCAGTTTCACATTCGCCCCGTAGTTTTTCTTTATCCCGTCCCTGTGACAAACAACCTCAAGCTTGTCGATGGTGCCGCCTATCAACAGGGTTCCCCATCTTTTTTCGATCGAATCGTTCCGGAGATCCCATACAGGTATTTCCGGGGACAGAGAATATCCTGCCGCGGACAGGCACTCCCTGATACCGGCGGTAACCGCGTCCACCGGCTTCAAGTATTTAGGCAGCACCGGTATCGTACCGCCGTCGGAAGACACTACCCTGCCTATAATCATCTCGTCCTCTATGCTTCTCGAATCGGTGAACCTTGCTACAGTAACCTTAACATTTCCCGTGTTGTCAGCCCCGGCCGCGGCAGTTTCCGACGGAGTGTAGGCCATATTGATTGTGTATAGATTTACAGGGGCGCATGAGAAGAGGAAACCCAGAGTCAGTGCCGTCATCCCAACTCCTGCGATTAATGAAAAATAGCGCTTCATAGCGATCTCATCTCTCCTTTTGGTTTATTCATGTTCAATGGCAGTATATGCAGGTGGTTGTAGTATGTCAATCAGAAACGAAGGAGGGAATTACTTCATGATGACCCCGTTTTGAAGGATTGGTTTATTCACCGGAAATATGCTACTGTGCACCCCGGGAGACATGGGAGCGTATAATGTATAATAAAAAGATACTGGTGGCAGGTGGCGCCGGATATATCGGCAGTCATACCTGCCTGGTCCTGCTTGAGGCGGGGCATGATGTGATTGTTGTCGACAACCTTGCAAACAGCAAGGAGGAATCGTTGAAAAGGGTGCAGCAGATCGCGGGTAACACACTGGAATTCCACAAGGTGGATCTGCTGGACAAAGACGCGCTGAACAGGGTTTTTGAAGGTGCTTCAGTCGATGCGGTGATTCACTTTGCGGGTCTGAAGGCGGTTTCAGAATCCGTCAGCATGCCGCTTCGTTATTATCACAATAACGTTACAGGAACGCTGCATCTGTGTGAGGCTATGCGTGAGCACGGCGTCAGAAAGATGGTCTTCAGCTCTTCCGCCACTGTGTATGGAGATCCTCACACGGTTCCGATAATGGAGGATTTTCCGCTTGCGCCCACCAACCCATACGGACGTTCAAAACTTATGATTGAAGAGATCCTCTGTGACATCAATGCGGCCGGGGAAGGGTGGGATATAGCGCTTCTTCGATATTTCAATCCGGTAGGAGCCCATTCAAGCGGCATGATCGGCGAAGATCCTAACGGCATACCGAATAATCTTTTCCCCTATATAACGCAGGTTGCGGTCGGCAAACGCAAGGCACTTTCAGTGTTTGGCAATGACTATCCCACTGCGGACGGAACGGGCGTCAGGGATTATATTCATGTTATGGATCTGGCGGACGGACACTTGAAGGCGCTGGAAAAACTGGCATCCGGTCCCGGTATTGTCACCTATAATCTGGGCACCGGACAGGGACACAGTGTCCTTGAAGTTGTTGAAGCGTTTGAGAAGGCCTCCAGCCGCAGAATACCATATAACATAGTGAACCGCCGCCAGGGTGATATAGCGGTGTGCTATGCCGATTCTTCGAAGGCGAAGGATAAAATGGGCTGGTCGGCGACAAGGGGTATAGACAAGATGTGTGCCGATGCCTGGCGCTGGCAGTCTCGAAACCCTGATGGCTATTGAAAAGGATTGCCGGAAATATGGCTGAAGAAAGATCAAAACCCATGTTATTTCTTGTAGATGGGACAAATTATATCTACCGGGCGTTTTACGCGATCCGCGGGCTCTCTAATTCCAGGGGATTCCCCACCAATGCTATCTATGGTTTTACCAATATGCTGATGAAATTGTGCCGCGACTGGGGGCCGGATTATATTGCCGTTGTATTTGACGCGCGAGGCCCCACGTTCAGGCATAAGGCGTATGATCAGTACAAGGCGAACCGCAGGGCGATGCCCGATGAGCTTCGCCCCCAGGTCCCGCACATCAAGGATATCGTCCGCGGTTTTTCCATGAAAGTCATCGAGGAGCAGGGAGTAGAGGCGGATGATATTATAGGAACCTTGGCGAAGAGAAGTGAGCAGGCAGGGATGAAGGTGGTCATTGCCTCCGGTGATAAAGATTTTATGCAGCTCGTGTCGGACAATATCCTGATGGTGGATACCATGAAAGACATGTCCTATGACGTGGATGGTGTAAGGAAGCGTTTCGGAGTTGGACCCGACAGGGTGATTGATATACTGGGCCTTGCGGGAGACACATCGGATAATGTTCCCGGTGTTCCCGGTGTGGGTGAAAAAACCGCGCTCAAACTGGTGAAAGAATTTGGTTCCCTGGAAGGTGTCCTGGAAAATGCCGGAAAGATCAAGGGCGGGGGGCTGAATGAAAAACTGAGGGAATTTGCCGATCAGGCGCGGATGAGCAAGGATCTGGTTACTATAAGAACGGATGTCCCTTTAGTACCCGATCTGGATGATCTTCGTTTCAGGGAACCCGATGTGGAAACATTAAAGAGGATTTTCCGGGAGTTTGAGTTTCCCGCCCTCATCTCGAAACTGGGGACAAAAGAGGAGAAAGAGGATGTCGATTACCGCATGATCACCGGTGAAGTGGAGTTCGACAATCTGTTGGATGAGGTTCGGCGGTCCGGTGGGTTTGCCTTTGACCTGGCATTGACTTCAGATGAGGCGATGAGGGCTAAAATCACGGGAGTGGCAGTCTGCACCGATGAAAAGAGGGCCTGTTATATCCCCCTGTCCAACACGTGTGACGGCCCTGACGTGTCGTGGCTGGAGCCGCTTTTCTCCGATGATAACCTGAAAAAATACGGGCATAATCTCAAGACGGCTTCTCTTGTTCTCTCGCGGACGGGAATCGCGTTGAAGGGGGAGTTGCATGATGTCATGGTGGCATCGTATGTCCTCAATCCCTCCAGACGCGGGTATGATCTGGCCGATATCGTTCAGGATCATATTGGGCGCAGGATTGCCTCTCCCAAAGACCTGATGGGAAGCGGGACGAAGGCGATTCCATTTCAGGCCGTGCCTCTGGAAGATGCCGCGGATTATGCGTGTCGCAGGGCGGATTTTATATTCAGACTCTCGCCCCTCCTGGGTGAAGATATGGAGAAAGCGGGGCTGAAAGACCTTTTCCGTGACGTGGAGATGCCTCTTGCCGGAGTGCTTGCCTCGATGGAGAAAAAGGGAGTTCTCCTTGATTGTGAACTCCTGGGAGAGATGTCGCTCCAGCTCGGGGAACTGCTCTCTATCTCCGAAGAGAAGATATACAGTCTCACGGGGGAGGAGTTCAATATAAATTCCCCGAAGCAGCTGCAAGCGATACTCTTTGACAGGCTTGGTCTTCCCAGGGGGAGGAAGACCAAGGCCGGCTATTCGACAGATGTGGATGTATTGACAAATCTTGCAAAGTCTTATGAACTCCCGGCGGAGATACTCGCGTACCGGAGCATGGCAAAGCTCAGATCAACTTATGTCGATGCCCTGCCCGCGCTTGTCAACCAGGAGACTGGGAGGGTGCATACATCGTATAATCAGACGGTGACAGCGACAGGGAGACTCTCCAGCAGCAACCCGAATCTCCAGAACATACCGATAAGGACACCGGAAGGAAAAAAGATACGTCAGGCCTTCATCGCGCCTGATGGCTGCGAAATAGTGTCGGCTGACTACTCTCAGATAGAACTTCGTATCCTGGCACATCTCTCCGGGGACGAACTGCTTATAGAGGCGTTCGAGTCCGGCGAGGATGTACATACAAAGACGGCCTCTGACATATTCGGCGTGTTTCCCGGGATGGTCAGCGAGGAGATGCGCAGACAGGCAAAGGTGATAAACTTCGGCGTCATTTATGGGATGAGTCCCTTCGGCCTTGCCAGGGAGCTGAATATAAGTCAGAAGCGCGCTAAAGATTACATAGATGGATATTTCTCCAGATTTTCCGGCGTCCGCATATTTATAGAAGAGACGCTGGAAAAGGCGAGGGAGAGGGGATTTGTCACCACGCTTCTGAACCGCCGGCGATACATACCGGAGATCAACAGCGGCAATACCCAGGTCCGCCAGTTTGCGGAGAGGATGGCTGTCAACACCCCTGTACAGGGAACGGCGGCCGATCTGATAAAGGTGGCGATGCTGAATATCGCAGGCAGGATTAAGGAAAAAAAGCTGTCCGCGTCTATGATCATGCAGGTACATGATGAGCTCGTTTTTGAAGTTCCAGTGCGGGAGAAGGAAGAGGTTATGGACCTCGTCAGATGGGAGATGGAGAATGTTATAGCTCTGAAAATTCCGATAAGGGTGGAGATTGCTTCCGGGAAAAACTGGGATGAGGCGCATTGATAGTCAGTGGTCAGTGGACAGTGGGTAGTGGACAGTGGGTAGTGGGCAGTGTTCAGTGAGCAGTGGGCAGTGGTCAGGGGGTACGAAGATAATCCTCTAATCTTTTTATCTGATACTGTTGCCTATGCAAAGAACGCGGTTGTTGAAAATAACGGTTCTGATGCCTGCGGATGGGCGTTATTGTCTGCGGGTAATAAATAATACACACTGAGGAGGAGACAGATATGGCTATTATAGAGTGGAAAAAGGATGGGACGGTTGCGGTCATGACTATGAACAACGGCGAGAACAGGCACAATCCTGACTTCAACCGGGCTATCCTGAACGCTTTTGATGAGATCGAAAATGACGAGAGTATCTCATCCGTGGTTATCACCTCAAGTGACCAGAAGAACTGGTCTCAGGGCATCGATGTTGAATGGATAATGGGTGCAATGAATAATAAGGATACCCCGGCGATCAAGGATTTCATGTATGGCCTGGACAGGATATTTAAAAGAATCCTGTGTTTTCCGATGCCCGTTATCGCGGCCATAAACGGACATGTATTTGGAGATGGAACCATCATGGCCTGTGCCTGTGATTTCAGATTCATGAAGGCGGACAGGGGATATTTCTGCTTCCCGGAGGTGGATATAAACATCCCCTTTCTGCCGGGGATGCTCGCTATCATAAAAAAAGCGATCCCGTACTACAAACTTGAAGAGCTTGTGTACAGCGGGAAGAGAGCAACCGCGAAGGAACTGGAGGCAAGTCACGTGATTGTGAAGGCGTCTGAAAACGAAGAGGCCCTCCTTGAAGACGCGATGGCGTTCGCGAGGACCTTCACCAAGAAGAGGGCGGTATTCGAACAACTGAAAAAGAGACTGCACAAGCATATCGTTGAAATCATGAAGAAGGAAGACCCGGAGTTCATAGAACCCCTGAATATAATGGCCTGAGATGGTGAAACGTAATGTTGTCGTAGTCGGAGGTGGCGCGTCCGGCATGATGGCCTCCGGACAGGCCGCCGGGCTGGGCGCGGATACGCTGCTGCTTGAGAAGATGCACCGTCCGGGGCGCAAGCTTGGCATCACGGGCAAGGGACGGTGCAACCTCACAAATGTGGCTTCACTTCCGGAGTTTATTTCGCACTTCGGGTCGAGCGGGATTTTTCTCCGGCAGGCCTTTCATCGCTTTTCGAATGATGAGCTTGTGGCGTTCTTTGAGGAGCTGGGTGTTCCAACTGTTGTCGAACGCGGAGGACGTATATTCCCGGCGAGCGGACAGGCGCGGGATGTGGTGGACGCTCTGACGGGATGGATGAAAAGGCAGGGAGTGATCGTGCGGCGGAAAGTATCCGTGGATGGCCTGCTTATCGAAGGGTGCAAGGTCTGCGGTGTGCGTGATTCCGGGGGAGAGACATACCCCGCAGACGCTGTTATAATCGCGACAGGTGGTATATCTTATCCGACCACCGGTTCAACCGGCGACGGGTACCGTCTGGCACAATCAGCAGGACATTCAATAGTGCCCCTGCGCCCAGCGCTGATTCCTCTGGAGACCGGTGGTGATGTGGCGCCACTTCTGCAGGGCCTGAGCATGCGCAACGTAAACGTCAGTATCCTGGTTGACGGCAGAAAACAGGATGAAGCGTTTGGAGAAATGATCTTCACTCATTTCGGCCTTTCGGGACCGGTCATTCTTTCCCTCAGCGGCAGGGTGACGGACGCGTTGAATCTGGGCGACCGGGTGACCGTCTCCATTGATCTGAAACCCGCGCTGGATGAACACAAACTCGATGAAAGGCTTTTGCGCGATCTTGACACGCATGGAAAGCGCAAGTTTCAAACGCTGCTCGAAGAACTGCTGCCCGGTAAACTGATACCTCTCTGCATGGAGCTTACGGAGATCTCCCCGGACAGGAGGGGTCACCAGATTACCGCAAGTGAGCGGGGGCGTCTGCGGGCATGGCTCAAGGACTTTCGCTTTGAGGTAACCGGAACCCGCCCCGTATCCGAGGCCATCATCACCGCGGGCGGGATAAATACGGAGGAGATAGATCCCCGCACAATGGCATCACGCCTTGTCAGCGGACTCTATTTCGCGGGTGAGGTGATGGATATAGACGCCGATACCGGAGGCTATAACCTGCAGGCCGCGTTTTCCACCGGCTGGCTCGCGGGAAGGTCGGCGGTGAGACAATGAATTCCAGGTGTCAGGCACATTCAATGACAGGAAGATCCCGATATGAATCCCGATGAGTCGGGACTATCCCTCAGGGGGTGTTGGAGGTGTTGCTCCGGAATCGATTCCTTCCGGGACCGGCACTTCGGTTTGCTCGTTTACCTGAAACTTTCTCTTCCTGATCTCCTCCACGATCTCTTCCAAGGCTATGGCACTGTCTTCATACGTAACAGTGATTGTTGATGTCGTGGAGTTCAGTTTGAAATCAAGAACGCCCTCTGTCTTTTTCAGGATAGAATTTATCCTGGCCCTGCCTGCTCATTCCCAGCATCCGGAAACATTCAGACGATATGTCTTTTCGGCAGCGATGGATGCCTGTGAAAGGAGCATAAGCATTGCGCAGAGGAGCATTACGGCAATAATTTTTCTTATAGTCATTTGTTAAAGATCCTCCACTTTTTTGAGTATTTTCAGCTTTCCTTTGCCGAACATGTCTTCCCTTGTCCCCTCCAGCCATGACAGGAGGTATCTTTCTTCCTTCATCCTGAGGAGATAATCTTTAATGGAGTCTTTCTGTGCTTCCCATTCTTTTTCGTCCAACTTGCCTTCTTCCTTAAACCTTATCACAATATATTTTCCATTGACAAAGAAGACATTGTCAGGGCAGGGCTCTTTTCCCGACATCCTGATGAGGGCTTCTTCCAGTTCCTGAGAGTAGCCGATTTTTGGTATGTCGGGACCAGGCAGAAATAATCCGGTTTCCGACACCTTCAGACCTTTATCTCTGGAGAGCTTCGCCATATCCATTCCATTCTTCAGATGGCCAAGTATGTCTTCGGCCTCCTTCTTGGACAACTTTATGGATTCACTCTCTGTGTAACTCTTTTCAACCTTCTTCGCGACTTTACTGAGTTCGGGTATATAAGAAGGTTTCAGCGATACAAGCTTGAATATGTAGTGTCCGCTGTTGTCGGAAAAGACGCGTCCCAGATCTCCTTCCTGCAGATTGAATACATATTCGCCCAGATCCTGAATGCCTGCTAATTGACCGGTGAGTGGGATATCGCGGAAAAATTCTGATGTCTCTATCGCGAGGCCCTTTCCCCGGGCATACTCTTCAAAGTTTTCCTCCTGGTAGATCGTATCGTGCGCCCTCCTTGCCTCTTCAAAGGCCGCGTCCATACCCTTTATCGATTTCAACCTGGAGACAATTCTGCTTTTTACTTCCTGTAGGGGTTTTGTCTTTCCGTTATCTTCGAACTCGCCTGTGTGATAGTCGTAATATTCCTTTATCTCTTCTTCCGATATATTCGCAGCGTCGGCGAAAGATTCTCCCTTGAAGGCGATGTACTCGATAACTGCCCTTTGCGGTATTCGGAATGCCTCACCGTGTTCTTTAAGATATCTTTCAAGATCTTCTTCGGAGGGCTGTGCCTTGGCCTTGAGATTATCCGTGGCTATCTCTATGAAGTTTATATTGATCTTTCTGTTCTTCGTATTGTAGATGTCGCGGACTTCTTTATCGGACACCTTTGCCGACTCCTTGATAAGCCTTTCCATTTTTCCTGTTTTTAGCGCCCTTCTCTGAGTGACCTCAAAATCCTCCGGGGTCATCCGCTGATACCGAAGGACTCGCTGGTACAGCTTATCGTCGAAGACGCCATTTCTCTGGAAAACCGGATAGGAGAGAATGAATGCCTTTAGTTCATCGTCGCTTACGTCCAGTTTCAGATCGTTGGCCTTTGACAGGATTATCGCCCGATTTATGAGATTGTCGAATGCCTGTTGTTTCGGGTTCATTTTTTTCAGCAGATCGTCGGTAAGATTATCGCCATATCGCTGGCGATAGAAGTCCAGCAGATTCTGGTACTCCGTTCTGAATTCTGCGTAGGCTATCCGTGATCCGTCGATTTCAGCGATAGTTTCAGTTGCCTGTCTTCCCCGCATGGATCCAAAGTAAAAGACGAAGACAATGATAATGATACCAAGCACGACCTTCATCAGCCAGTTTTTGGCGTGTGTCCGCATTAATTGAAGCATATCTTAAGTTTCTACCTTTCAATTTTACTGAGCGACATTAGTAGTATAGTAAACTCCAAAATGCAATGATTTTTTGAAGGGTGACGTCGTTGCCCCTCAGCGGGCAACATACTGACGCAGGACACATTTTTAATTGATTAGGTTGTTGAAATGCTGTATAGGGGAAAACCAGTCACAATGAATAAAGGGGGATAAAAACTTGTTGTTTGATTATATTCTGGGTCTAATATCGAACGATCTGGCCATTGACCTGGGGACGGCAAACACCCTGGTTTATGTAAAGGGGAAGGGGATTGTCCTGAATGAGCCCTCGGTTGTCGCCGTGCACAGGGACTTGAGGGGAACAAAGAAGATCCTCGCCGTGGGATCGGACGCGAAGAGGATGCTTGGTAAAACGCCCGGAAACATTGTGGCCATAAGGCCCATGAAAGACGGCGTGATAGCTGATTTCGAGATTACAGGGGCCATGCTGCGCCACTTTATACTCCGTGTCCACAACAGGAGGACTTTTGTCCGTCCGCGGATCATTATCTCCATTCCTTCAGGCATTACCCCGGTTGAGAGGAGAGCGGTCAAAGAAACTGCGGAGTCCGCCGGGGCACGGGAGGTTTATCTGATCGAAGAGCCTATGGCTGCCGCGATAGGTGCTGGCCTGCCCATAACGGAGCCCGTGAGTTCCATGGTCGTTGATATAGGCGGGGGAACTACGGAGGTTGCGGTAATTTCGCTGGCAGGTATTGTCTATTCAAAATCCGTCAGGGTCGCAGGAGACAGGATAGATAACGCTATCGTACAGTATATAAAGAGAAAATACAGTCTCCTTATAGGTGAAAGAACGGGAGAAATGATAAAGATCGCCATCGGGTGTGCGTATCCGGATAACGAGTTGAAAACAGTGGATGTCAAGGGGCGGGATCTTATATCGGGCATTCCCAAGATTGTTGAGATAAATTCTGAAGAAGTGATGGAGGCGATGGCGGAACCGGTTAGTGTAATAGTTAATGCCATAAGAGACGCCCTGGAGAATGCTCCACCGGAGCTGGCAGGCGATATCGTCGACAGGGGTATAGTCTTGGCCGGAGGAGGAGCCCTCCTGAGAAATCTGGACGTACTCCTCAGGGAAGAAACCGGGCTGCCCATAACGATAGCGGATGACCCTCTCTCAGCAGTGGCCAGAGGCGCCGGCATGGCCCTGGATGAGCTGGATATACTGAAAGAGGTAACTGTCCAGCTATAGCCATCAACGACTCAGAATCGTCAGGATTTCTGCCTGCCCCGACACGTCGGGGCATCCTTCATCCCTTCTTTTTCTGTTTACCTTTCGTGTCTGATAGCCCCCTGTGAGGCATTTGGATTGCGGTTTTGCCGCCTTAGGATAAGAAATGACATCTCCTAAAAGATATTACAAGGTTATTGCTTTTCTTGTCCTTGTAGTTGTTTCCCTTACAATCTTTTCCCTGAATTTTAAATCACCTGGAAAAGCAGGCTTCTTTAAAAAGATCGTATTAGAGATGGCTGCGCCTTTGGATTATGCAGTCAATTCGGTATTCAGCTCCATCGGTGGTGCATGGGAAAGATATGTTATGCTGGTGGGACTGGAAAGAGAGAACAGAGAGCTGAATGCAAGCGTCACATCTTTGATGAAAGAGGTAAATAATTATCGTGAAATGTCCCTCGAATATGTAAGGCTGAGGAAGCTCATGGATATAAAGGGTGATTCAGGGTTTCCGACAGTTGCCGCCAGAGTAGTGGGAAGAGACAGACTCTCTGTGTTCAGAACGGTGTTGATAAATAAGGGAAGTGCTGATGGGATAGAGCCCGGCTTTCCGGTGATAACCGCGGAGGGTGTGGCCGGTAAAATAATGGAGGTTTCGTGGAATACATCAAGAGTCATTCTTCTTGTGGATTATAACAGCAATATTGATGCCCTGATCCAGAGAAACAGGTGTCAGGGGATACTCCGGGGGCGTGGCAGATCCGGGTGTGAATTGAAATACGTCCAGAGATCCGAAGATGTAAAAGAGGGAGATGTAGTAATATCTTCCGGTCTTGCCGGAGTTTTCCCCAAGGGTCTGGTTCTCGGAAAGGTTGCCGCGATTGATAAGGAAGAGGCCGGTTTGTTCCAGAGCATCAGAGTACACCCAGCAGTAGATATTGCCAGACTGGAAGAGGCTCTTGTTATATTGAGGGGAACTGGAGAGGCCCGATGATATATTATCTTCTGTTGCCGGTTTTTTCCCTGCTCCTGCTTACAATTCAGATAACCATTTTTGACATACTTTTCTTCGGGAAGGCGGGGCTGGAGATATCATTGATATTGGTTGTATATGCCGGCCTTCACCTGAGCCTTGCAAGGGGCGGGGTACTGTCTTTTATCCTCGGATTTCTTCTGGATTGTATTACCGGTGTTATGCCGGGTTTCTTTGTGCTCAACTACATGCTGATATTTTTGATCTCTAAAGCGGTTTCACTCAAGGTATATGGCGGGGGAATGATCTTCACGGCCGGCTTCACGGTTATATGCGCCCTCTTCGGAAAGCTTTTGATAGTCTTGATGTATGAGGCCCTATACGGTATCAATGTGTTTTATGATATATTGAATGTCTCGTTTCTCCAGGCCGTAATTACCGGTGTGTCCGCGCCTGCCTTTTTTGTCCTGTTTTATCGTCTTGAGGTTTTACTGAATGTCTGGGAAGCAAGATCGCCTGACCGGCTATGATCCTGTAAGATTCAGGAAGAAAATTCGAGTGATTATATGGCTGGTGTTTCTTGTCTTCTTCATCCTGATCGCCAGATTCTGGTATCTCCAGGCTGTCAGGGGGGATAACCTGAGGCAGCGGTCCGAGAACAATCGAATCCGCATCCAGGAGATAAAACCTCTCAGGGGATTGATCATGGACACCCACGGGAATATTCTGGTGGACAACCAATCCTCTTTTGATATATCCATAATTCCGGAGGCCGCAAAGGATATAGAGGGTGTTATGAATAAGCTGGCAGGCCTTTGTGATTGGGGGTCGGACGCAATATTCCGCGACAGCGCTTCTCTTAAGTCCGGAAGGCCTTTTGTTCCTGTCAGAATCTGCAAGAATATAGACAGAGATCAGATGGCCGCAGTGGAAACCAATTCCCTGGATCTGCCCGGTGTGGTTGTCGATGTTGTCCCTGTAAGAGAATATATATATGGAGAGATGATGGCCCACATCCTGGGTTATGTTGGGAATATAAGCAGTTCTGAGTTGGGGAGGGATGTCTACTCTGATTACAGGTCAGATGACATAGTGGGAAAGTATGGGATTGAGAAGTATCTGGATGGATATTTCAAGGGTAAAAGTGGCGGGGAACAGGTGGAGGTGGATGTCGCCGGGAGAAGGCTGAATGTATTGGGGGGAATTAAGCCTGTTTCCGGTTACAATGTTGTCCTCAATATGGATGCAGATCTTCAGAAGATCTGCTGGAATGCCTTTCAGGAGAAGGCGGGGACGGCGATTGTTGTGGATCCGCGAACTGGCTCTGTTATGGCAATGGTAAACAAGCCGTCTTTTGACCCGAACCTGTTTAATCGCGGGATATCCGGGGACAGGTGGAAGAAGCTGACGACAGATCCTTTATGCCCTTTACAGAACAGGGCGGTCTCGGGACAGTATCCTCCCGGCTCCACCTATAAACTGGTTGTTGCGGCCGCGGCTCTTGAGGAGGGGTTAATAACAGAAAATACTGAAATATTCTGTGACGGCACATACCGGATGGGGGACAGGACTTTCAGGTGCTGGAAAAAAGGGGGTCATGGCACGGTGAATCTGCATCGCGCCATAGTGGAATCGTGTGATGTCTACTTTTATCATCTGGGAGAGATGCTTGGTGTTGATAAGCTGGCGGAGTATGCCGGAAAGTTTGGCTTCGGATATAAAACCGGCATATCTCTTCCGGGAGAGAAAAAAGGCCTGGTTCCTACAAGAGCGTGGAAGCTGAAAAGATACGGAGAACCCTGGCAGAAAGGCGAAACCACATCGTTGTCCATAGGTCAGGGGTTTTGCCTTGTTACGCCCCTGCAGTTGCTTAGAGCGTATTGCTCAATAGCCAACGGTGGGATCCTCTATAAACCGCAACTGATAAAGAGAATTGAAACGACGGATGGACAAACAGTCAGAGATTTTCCTCCTGAAAAAGAGTGGGTTATCCCCGTCAGCAGGAAAAATATCGATATATTGAAATATGCCCTGTGGGGGGCGGTTAATGAACCCTACGGCACGGGCGGGGAATTGAAGAGGCCGGAAAAGGATGTCTGCGGTAAAACCGGTACCGCGCAGGTCATAAGGATGCGGGAAGATGCAAGTGATGATGTAGTAGGTGATATACAGTATAAATTCAGAGACCATGCCCTGTTTGTCTGTTTCGCGCCTTACAAAGATCCCACGATAGCGATCCTGGTTATTGTAGAACATGGGGGCCATGGCGGGTCCGTGTCCGCTCCCATTGCGCGCAGGATCGTTGACGGGTATTTTAATCTTGAGCGAAGAAGGGAAAAGACGTGAAGGTTGATCGCAGATTGTTTGCCAATTTTGACTGGGTTCTTTTGGGACTGGTGCTTCTGATAAGCGGCGTAGGGATTTTGAATCTCTATAGCGCCGGTTATAACCTGCGCGCAAATGGTGAGCTTCTCTACACAAAACAGATGACCTGGGTCTTGCTGGGACTTGTTGTGATGGTTATCACCTTCAGCGTCGATTATCATATTATCATAAGACATGCCTATCTTATTTACGTGGGTTCAGTCCTGCTGCTTTTGCTGGTTTTTTTCTACGGGAACATTACCCACGGTTCACAGAGATGGCTGGCCATGTACGGATTTTCCTTTCAGCCGTCGGAATTGATGAAGCTGGCAATTATCATTGTTCTGGTAAGGTACTTTGATGATAATATGGAGAAAGGGTATTCTCCTGGTAATCTTGCGGTCCTCCTGACAATTGTGGGGATACCTTTTTTTATGATAGCAAGACAACCGGATCTGGGTACTGCAATGTTTCTATTGGTACTCTCTCTTTCCATGGCGGTTTTTGTTGGAGTCGGCAGGAGGCTTCTTATATATTTTACTCTGGGCGGTATGATATTTGCTCCGCTGTACTGGTTTTTTCTGAAGGATTATCAGAGAGAAAGGATACTTACATTTCTAAACCCTGAACGGGATCCCCTCGGAGCGGGTTATCATATCATACAATCCATAATCGCTATTGGTTCCGGTGGTATCTGGGGGAAGGGGGTTCTGAAAGGAACCCAGACGCAGCTGAGATTTTTGCCTGAGCAACAGACGGACTTTGCCTTCTCTGTTTTTGCCGAGGAATGGGGTTTTATAGGGGTATCTGTCCTGATGTTTATATTTTTTGTGTTGATACTGTGGGGTTTAAAGATCACACGGTATTCCAGAGATTTGCCTGGGGCGTTGACGGCCTTTGGAGTGACAATGTTTGTCTTCTGGGGTATATTTATAAACGTCGGTATGGTTACCGGCATATTCCCTGTTGTGGGAATACCGCTCCCTTTTTTCAGTTATGGGGGGTCTTCGATGATTGTTCTGATGGCAGGGGCGGGTTTGTTGATGAATGTGAGCATGAGGAGGTTTATCCTTCAATCTTAACAGTTTTATGGGTCCCGCAGATACCCCTTTGAGGAGGGACACGGAGAGGAGATCTTGAATGATGAACAGGAAAAAAGACAAAGATGAGGGAATAAAAGCCTTTTTGGGTAAGGGCGCGGAGTTCAACGGAAAACTTGTCCTGAATGGTCTGGTGAGAATCGATGGCGAATTCAGAGGTGAAGCGTTGGGTAGCGGGACGTTGATCATAGGAGAAGGCGCCTATGTCGAAGCGGATATTGCGGTTGACAACATATTGATTTCCGGTGAGGTGAGGGGCAATCTCGATATCAGGGAAAAGACAGATATTTCGTCCACAGGCAGACTTCTGGGCAACGTGAAGACGGCGATTCTTGTGGTGAAAGAGGGCGCTGTAATCGATGGCGCATGCCAGACGTCGGGCAAAGATAAAGGTGAATATACAGCAGTCGAAACAGATGAATAAAGTGGAGCTTCCCAGTGACTTGACAGGTGAATATGGGCGGCTTCAGTTGCCCGTCAGCAGCAAAGGAACCCTGAGGATATATAGCATGACTGCCGGTCATAAAAAGCTTGACAAGTTTATGGAGTTGTGGTTAGTACTTCCCGATTTTTGCGAGGGACATCGATAGAGGTTTCCCAAGGTTGTTTTTAATCTTCAAACATTTTTCGCATAAATACTTAACTCAAGGAGTGGCGGAAAGTAATGGTGGAGCTGAATTATACAGTCTGGATCCAGATGGCTAATTTTCTCTTGTTAATTTTTATACTCAATTTTCTCCTTTACAAGCCTGTTTTAAAGATCATCGAGAAAAGGAATAAAAAGATTGAAGAGTCGAATGAGGAGGTAATGTCTCTCGATGAAACAATTGAGCGTAAAATATCAGAATACGAGGAGAAAATACGCCAGGCGAGGGCAGCAGCAGCTGCTCAGAGAGATGAAATTGAGGAAGAGGGGACCGAGCAGGGAGAAGTGATAACCGGAAAAGTAAGGGATGAGATCTCGAAAAAAATGGAAGCATTTAAGGTTAACATGCAGAAAGAGGTGGATGAAGCCATGGATGTTCTGCGTGATCAAACCAGAACAATAGCCGGGGAGATTTCTGAAAAGGTATTGGGAAGGGGTATATAGATGAAGCGCCTTTTAGTTGTTTTTGGTTTGGCCCTGGCATTGTTGCTGGCGCCTGCTGTCCTTGTCGTTGCGGATAGTGGTCAGGGTGATGAGAAGGGTCTGCAAAGCGAGAAAGTCCTGCAGAGTATCGGGGCGAAGGAAGGCGTGGAAATAGAAGCCGAAGATATCGCCATGGAAGATATCGCCGAAGAGGAACACCACGGAGAGGACCACGGCAAGACAACACTTATCAATCTTGGGTGGAGATTTCTTAATTTTGTCGTACTGCTTGCAATCCTTTACAAACTTTCAGCCAAAGCTATCCGGAATTTTTTTGCCGGGGGTCGTGAATCCATCAAGGCTTCGTTGGAAGGAGCAATAGCAGCAAAAGAGGAAGCGGAAAAGAGACTCAGGGAACATTCTGACAGGTTGGATAAGGCTACTGCGGAGATACAGGGAATTGCCGATATGATAAAGGCACAGGGAATTACCGAAAAGGAGAAGATTATCGAAGAGGCAAAGAAAACCGCCGAGAAAATGAAGGAAGATTCAAAGGCCAGGATGGATCAGGAATTTAAAGAGGCCCTTAAACAACTCAGGACGGAGGCCGCAGGACTTTCCGTTAAGATGGCTGATGAAATTTTAAAGAAGAACATCAAGGAGAAAGATCACGAGAATATGGTCAATGATTTCTTAGACAGGATGGTGAGCCGAAATTGATTGGGAGCGATATTGCAAAGAGGTATGCGAGGGCGTTGTTTGATATAGCGCGAGAGGAAGATAAAATAGAGGTCATCTATGGCGAGCTTGAGGGATTCTCTTCCATGTTGAAGGAAAGCAAAGGATTAGCGGAATTTTTTGCCAATCCCGTATTCGACAGTTCTGATAAATCTGCCGTTATAAAAGATATTCTTGATAAGATTGGCATGTCGATCACTACGTCGAATTTCCTGGTGTTGCTGGTTGATAAGAGAAGGATTGATGTCCTTGAGCAGATTAAAGAGTGTTATCAAAGATATATGGATGATGTCTTAAATAAAGTAAGAGTCGGCGTAAAAACGGCATTTCCACTGTCAAGTGAACTGTCCGTGAGGATCAAGAAACAGATGGAAGGCCTGACCGGAAAGAACGTTGAGATGGTTGTTGACGAAGATCCGTCATTGTTGGGTGGAGTTGTTATAAGGGTAGGCGATACCCTTTACGATGGCAGTGTTAAATCTCAGTTGAACAACATGAGGGAACTCATAAGGGAGGAGATGTAGAGGATGGGTGCAATCAGGGCAGAGGAAATAACACAGATAATTTCCAAACAGATAAAGGATTATGAGAAAAAGCTGGATGTCAGCGAAACCGGTACCGTCCTGTCGGTTGGTGACGGTATCGCCAGGGTTTATGGCGTGGAAAATGCCATGGCCATGGAGCTTCTCGAGTTTCCCGGCGGCATACTGGGAATGGTTCTCAACCTTGAGAGAGACAATGTCGGTGTTGCCATCTTGGGTTCAGATATACATATCAAGGAAGGTGATGTGGTCAAGAGGACGGGCAAGATCGCGCAGATCCCGGTGGGAGAAGCCCTTCTCGGACGCGTTATTGATGCCACAGGGGTTCCCCTGGATGGGAAGGGGCCCATAGAGACGGATACCTACAGCAGGATCGAGGTGGTCGCGCCCGGTGTTATCGAAAGGCAGCCGGTTAAACAGCCGGTCTATACGGGGTTGAAGTCTATTGATGCCATGACGCCTGTCGGAAGGGGACAGAGGGAACTCATAATCGGAGACCGCCAGATAGGCAAGACGGCGATATGTGTAGATGCCATTATCAGACAGAAGGATACCGGAATCAAATGCATATATGTTGCCATAGGACAGAAAAAATCGACGGTGGCGCAGGTGGTG
>Ga0268276_1000590_pt1 | contig 41733 bp, 30 predicted proteins | sample saktaG_4_FD_190145 | JGI IMG/M metagenome (GOLD analysis project Ga0268276, IMG submission 190145) | Saline water microbial communities from Sakinaw Lake, British Columbia, Canada - sak_2010_1_5_45m | ecosystem: Environmental > Aquatic > Non-marine Saline and Alkaline > Saline ...
ACGATAGCGATCCCCTGGACAATACCAATAATTATACTGTCAGTGATGGTCATATCCTTTTCGAACTTCTCTGTGTTTTTGACTTTGTCAGAAAGAAACAGTAAAACTCCCGTTACCAGAAGCATGAAAGCAACAACATTAACTGATTCGAAGAGTATATGAACCTTGTCTTTTAATGCAAACCCAATAACAGATGTAAATATGGTTCCCACTACAATAAGGACGGCAGTCTTCCTTCTAATAGATATAAGGGCATAATCTACATTATCGGGTTGTTTCGGTATTATGGCTTTTACAATTTCGTATAAATCTCTCCTTAAGAAAAAAATGACCGCTAAAAGAGTCCCGAAATGGAGCATCACGTCAAAAAGAACACCAGGCTGCCTGAACCCCTTTATAAAACTCTGAGCTATAACCAGATGGCCGGAACTGCTCACCGGCAGAAATTCTGTGAGCCCCTGAATAACTCCGAGTATTATTCCTTCCCAGAGACTCAAAGTCTTTCCCTACCCCCTGTTACAGTCATGCCGTTATAGTAGTTTCTGACGATGGCATCCCGAACTTCTGCTATGAGTTCATCACGGCTTTCAATGGAATGTTCCTTTACCTCAATCGGCTTGCCTATAATCATGGTTATTTTACCGGGATGAACCGAAAGTGACTTTTTAGGCATGATATTCCTGCTTCCTATTATTGATATCGGAATTATCGGAGCCCCCGATTTTATGGCCAGATAGAAAATACCTTTTTTAAAAGGCTTAATCCTGTCATCTCTACTTCTGGAGCCTTCAGGAAATGTTGTTACAGATTTACCCTCTTTGATTTTCTGTACTGCCTCATCAAGGCTCTTTATAGCACTTATCCGATTCTCCCTGTCTATTTCAATCGCCCCTGCACTTTTCATAGCCGGTCCGAAGACAGGTATCTGGAAAAGTTCCTTTTTTGCGAGCCAGTGGAACTGGCAGGGAATATGTGCCTGTACGATAAAAATATCGAAATTACTCTGGTGGTTGGCCATAAATATCTGAGGCCGGTCGTCAAAGACATTTTCTTTTCCTATCACCTCTACCTTGACATTTGAAACAAAGAGCAACAACCGTGCCCAAAGATTTGGCACCCTGCATACTCTGATTTCTTCCATGAAGAAAAGGGGTGATGTAACAAACACAAAGCCCGCTGCAAATGCCGTAATAAAGAGACCCGCTATCACCATGAGCGCAGAACGAATCATTGGATTTTCCTTGTTGTAATTCGTTATCTGATGGAATCTTATAATATAATTACTTAATAGCACAGATCATGTCAACAAGGAATATAATTAGATTGTCAAGTTTAGTTAAGTGGTGTATAGGGCTAAGATACATTATTATTAAGGGGGGTTAAAATGATTAACAAAGCTATCCTTGTAGGAAGACTCGGAGCCGATCCCGAGGTACGATATACTCAAGATGGCACGATGGTTACAAATCTCAGATTAGCCACCAGCGAGCGGTGGAAAGACAAAAGCGGTGAAAGGGCAGAGAGGACCGAATGGCACAGAATTGTTACTTTTGGAAAATTGGCGGAGATATGTGGAAATTATCTTTCGAAAGGAAGCTTGGTTTATATTGAAGGCAGGATTCAAACACGATCCTGGGAAGATAAAGATGGTGGTAAACGATACTCCACAGAAATAGTCGCCTTAAATATGCAAATGCTTGAGTCAAAAGGCCAGGTATCGGAATCGCAATCTTCGGATCGGAATGAATCAGAGCAAACATATTCAGGTTCAGAATCGGTACCCGAAGACGACGTTCCCTTTTAGCAGTTCACAAGAGCCACCTGTAATTATCAAAGCTTACCGGTTCAGTGTGAATCTTAGCTTGTAACCCCTGCGGACCGCTCTAAGCGAACCTATTTATTTTCGTTTTCGTTAATCTTCTTAGAATCAGGAGTTACGTCTATTTCTTCCGCTTCGTTTGTAGCTTTTTTAAAGTTTTTTATACCCCTGCCGATTGCACTGCCTATCTCGGGAAGTTTTCCCGCACCGAATATGATAAGTATTATCACCAGTATTATAAGCAACTCGGGCATTCCTATTCCGAACATATTAACATTACCTCTTAAAAGACAATTAGCATTACTTTATTCGTGTTGTAACCTTAAATCATCAAGGCATCCTTGTCAAACATTTACTTAAATTGAAAGTATGTTTATCTTCAGTGCTCAATATCCGTCGGCAGTACTAAATGGATGACCTGGCCATGTTTTCCCAAACTCCCGAGAGATTCTCCTTGAAAAGTAAGATTAACGCCTCCGGCATTACCGATATCAATTATAAACCCTTTTGAAGCCTCTTTATAGATCTTTTCACCAGGTCTCAATAAAACTTCTTGAGGAGGGTTATTATCTACTGTTATGTTTAACCATACCAGTTCAGTTGCTTCTACAGTCATTTTATAGGCTTCCCCAACAACTTCGTTTTGCTTATTAGCAATGTCCTGACTGACGCTCGATTCTTCTTCAATTTCCGTTTTGAGCTCTTCCGCTTGCTTTTCCACCACTGCGGGTTGAGGTTCAGCCTCTTTTAATATTGAGGTCTGATTTTCAACCTCTTTCACTATTACTGCGGTTTTACTTTTATCAGCAACTTCCTTTTCAACATTTTCTGTCTTCTGTTTAGGATGTAACAAGAAAATGACAAAGACAATAATAAAAAGGACAGTCAATATCCATCCTGGGAGACTGCGGTGAGAGATATAAAACTTAGACAGGCAACTCTTACTTTCAACTGTTCCCTCACGAGACACCTTATGCTGCTCGAGGTATTTCTCATAACGGGAAAGTATCTTTTCGCTATCAACACCTACCGCTTGAGCATAGGTTTTCATAAAAGTCTTTGCGTAAACGGATTCAGGAAGTAAGTGGAATTCTTCATTCTCAATCGCCTCAAGAATTGAAATTCTGATCCTTGTTGACTCGAATAAATCTTTCAAGGTTATGCCACTCGATTCCCTGACCGTTTTCAAATCAAGGCCGGTCTCTTCCACATCTTTTTTAAATTCTTCTGTGATGGTGTTATTTTCGTTTTTCATAAAATCTACTGTACGCTAAAGAAAACCTGAAACACTGTTAAGCTTATTATAAATTTACCAGATGAGACATCTACCATTAAATATATGGTCACGCAACAAAAAGTTGATAGCTCAGTTACATAGCAGGAAAGGAGCCAAAGACTACAACTTCTGATAAAGACCATTGAAAGACGGCATTTTCGAAGGTTGAGAGAAGGTGTGCCCTTTTTAATTGATAAGCTTGATTGAAAGTGATAGCTTCAATGTGATTACACTTAAGGAGATTCAGCAGATGAATGAGTATAGAGATTTCACAATAGACATTGCAAGGGAAGCAGGGAACTTTCTTAAAGAGAGACTGAGTGACGAACATACGATAAATTACAAAGGTGTAATCGACATTGTTACGGAAATCGACCAGATGTCCGAAGATATGCTTATATCCAGAATCAACAAGAAATTCCCGCGCCATGACATACTGGCCGAAGAATCGACGGGAACAGACATGGGTTCTGAATTTAGATGGATTATAGATCCACTTGATGGCACTACCAATTATGCTCATGGGTATCCGGTTTTCTGTGTGTCCATTGCCCTGGAACAGGAAAATCAGATTATCCTTGGGGTCATTTATAATCCAGTAACGGGAGAAATGTTTGTTGCTGAAAAGGGTAGTGGTGCCTCTTTAAACGGTAAAAGGATTTCTGTTTCAAATAACTTCGACCTCTCAAGAAGTCTTCTGGCTACCGGCTTTCCTTATGATATCCGTGAAAATCCGGACAATAATCTCAACAATTTTAATGAGATGGCTACGAAGGTACAGGCTATTCGCCGGGCAGGATCGGCTGTGCTTGACCTCGCATATGTGGCAGCGGGTCGCTTTGACGGATTCTGGGAACTGAGGCTGAAGCCCTGGGATACTGCTGCCGGGTGGCTCATGGTAAAAGAAGCAGGTGGTACGGTTACCGATATTTTCGGGGAAGATTATTGTCTGAAATCCCCTCACATACTCGCTTCAAATGGAAAGATACATGATAAGATGATTAATGTGTTCAGGGCTTGCGCGTGCAAACCCTAAACACGGGAGCAAAAAATGTTTTTTTTCATCGGCGGCATTCAACCGAAAACCAGACGGATCAGCAATAATCCAAGACCATGCCCTTCCTGCGGTTACCATGCAGCATATCTAAAAAGGGTTGACAACTATCTAAGTCTCTTTTTTGTCCCGCTTTTCCCGGTTAAGCGGGGTGACACGGTTTTAATGTGTGAAAAATGCGGCGTGGTTCTTGATAAGGAAGGTAGGGCAGTGAAAGAAGGTAATATCCGGTGCCGCCACTGCGGGCAAAATTTAAGCGGAGATTTTACTTTCTGCCCCCACTGCGGAAATAAGACGGCGTTATGACTCCCTTTAGTTTTTTATAATAACTTTTATGACAAGTTCGTAAAAAGTATCAAAATGTGTCATTTGTCATCCTGAACTCGTTTCAGGATCTCACTTGTTTCAGCATCTAAACATTTCAACAAGTTATAGACCCTGAATGATCCTGAAACAAGTTCAGGACATGATTTTGGGTGACAAAAACTGACTTTTTACGAATGCATCAATTATTGGAGACGCAACATATAAACTTCCGCGTCATCACCTTCGGCTGATGGACCAAAGAGGATGGCTTTGGGTTCTCCCTTAATCCTGACATAATAAGATGAACCGGAATCCAGTCGATTTTGAACAGCCCAGGCTACGTATTCTTCCCCCCCCACAGTAAGTTTCAATCCCTTCATCGGATATTCCAGTACAGCCTTGTCCGGAAGTTTACCCGCAGGGCCTGCTCCGTGGGCATCTATTTCGGCGCCGCAAACCCCAAACATGGCACCTTCCCATGAAGAATCAAAAGGACCTATCTCAAACCACTGGCCGAGCTGTGCCATGGCATAAATATCCAGACGATACTCGGTGGGGACCATTTTCAGAGGTATATTTGCTTTGGCTACCAACTTGGCTCCAATGGCGGGATTGTCAATGGCCAGAATTTCGGCACCCTGAAGCGGTGTGGGCATGGTATCAATTGACGGAATCTTGCCGTCATGCAGAAAAATAATGGGGAAACCGTGGCCTCTGACTGCCTGTACTGATAGTGTCAGCATAGAAAGGCCGTAGCGTACCGAATCAGAAGCAATTTCCTTATCCGACGAAAGGATTATCCATAAAGCGATATCATTCTTAATCAGTTCTGCCCTTGGGCCGAGCCAGGCCATTTTCTTCAGATCATCCATCCAGAAATGTCCGTTGGCATCAACAGCATAAGTTTTGAGAGTCTTCATGATTTTCTGAACTTTATCTTCCTCGCGACCCAGTGACGTGATCCATACTTTTTTCATAATGATATCCTTTTTTATTTTTTGGGTACTGTCAACTTTTATGTGTAAATTTCTTATAGGCCAATTCTCTGAAGAATGGCAGGTTGTTATGCACTTTTCCTACAGGGTTTGATCTCCAATGTAATTCCATCTTTAAAGATATAAAGGCCAAGAGACGGTAGCAGGCATTCTCACCAGCTACTATCTCCATCGGTTTTGTCCTTCGCTTAAATTCCTTGTTCAGCCGTTCAATAATGTTCGTGGTTCTCAATGAAACCCATTCATCCTCAGGAAAGTCGAAGAAAGTCAGACAGGAATCTATGGATTTCTCTAAACAATGTACAGCAGAAGGAAGATCTTTCCTCCATTTCTCTTTGAATAAATCAAAATGCCCAAGAGCCTTTTCCCTTGAAGGAGCATAGAAGATGGAACGTAAATCATCAGCTACATCTTTTTTCAGTTTCTTCGGAACCTTGGCCAGGACGTTCCTGTCGACATGTACCGTGCAGCGCTGTACCTTGGCCAGTGAGAACTCTTCTTTGAATACTGTCTCCAACCCCGGCAGACCATCCATGATTCCCAGTGTGACTGTCTGGCTGTTCAGTCCCCGTGATTTTAAGTCCTTGAAGAACTCTCGCCAGCTGGAAGCGGATTCCTTGTCTCCGGACTGCATGCCCAGAACCAGTTTGTGCCCTCGCTTGGTTACGCCAATGGCAACAAGTACTGGAACAAGCTCTATACTGCCGTGCATGCGCATACGGAAATTAACGCCATCAACAAAGATGTACCTGATGGTCTCTTTTGAAAGATCCCGCATGCGCCATCTTTCAACTGCCTCTGTCAGGTCTGCATTGGCGCTGCTTATTTCCGTATGGGAAATCCTACGACCTATCAGTCTTTTGGATATCATGGAAAGACTGCGTGTGCTTATCCCTGCCAAGAACATCAGGCTTAAGTCACGGCTGATCTCCGCTTCATACTGCTTACTACGAGGGATTACCTGGGTGGTAAATTTTCCCTTACGATCTCTCGGTACTTTAACCTCGACCTCTCCAAGGTTTTTTAACGTAAAGGCACGATCATAGGAACCATTGCGATGATTAACATCTCCCTGACTACGTGCATAGGGCTCTCTTCCCAGAAAATGGGTAAGTTCCGCGTTCATCATCGCCGTCATATAGTCTCCGACAATCTCTCTGACTTCCAGTCGAATCATTTCAAAGATCTGTTCCGGCTGCTTCTGAATCTCCTTGAATACTTCTACAAGCTCAGGTACACTCACTTCCAGTTTCATGGCGCTTTCTCCTTTTTATTTAGGTTTTGGGATAAACCCTTTTTTAAAGGAAAAGCGCCTTTTTTTCTACACCATTTTAAATTTACACAAGATATCTTACACTACCCATTTTTCTTTGCGTGCTTCGCGTCTTTGCGGTAAGACAAATTATAACCCTGTCAACCCAAAAGCAGTACTTTCGTCTGGCTGGGCACGAGGTTTATTCCCGTGCAGTTCATGTTTGTCCCGTTCTGGCCTGTCGTGCTTGTCAGCCGCTGCGCCAGGGCTCCGCCCATCATCACCTTTTTGCTCCCAAGAATGAAGGACGTCGGCCCCATAATCATACCGGACACAACGCCGAGTTGCACCCCCGCCTCATCGCCGTTGCTCATTGGGATTTTTGTATTCTGATTCACAGCAGGCATATTCTGCACAAGCACCTTCATTGCCGTGGTTGGTGGCAATGCATTAGAAGGACTTGAAATATTCGGATATGGCACCGGAACCGGCGCACCCGCTGCCGCCGGCGTGTTGCACACATCGGGAACTCCCAGATTCATCCCTCCTGCAGTGGTTATAAGAAACATATTCAACCTCCCTTTATCCTAAATGAATCTGTTCGGCATCCATTTTCATCTGCTTTTTCGCAATATGAACCGAATTCTTCGACCTCATGTTTAAAGTTTCTTTAACGAGATACCGTGTGGAACCCGTTCGGACATCTTCATGTTCTTCAACATAACGGAAACTTGTCCTTGCTTTCTGGACAACTCGCTGAAAGGCGCTTTCTATTACCGATCCAACTATCTTTATCCCCTCTATATTGGCTCTCAAAAGCTTTCCGAGAAAAGACAACCTTTCCACACACACCTCTCCATCGCTGGCGTGAATGACCATATCCTGCGAGACCATCGAAATTTTGTTCTCCGAAGTGAGCGATATATCTTCCTTAGAATGGATGGATAAACCGCCATTTTTCAGGTGAATATTGACCTCTGCTGGAAAGACGATATTGACAGGTCGTTCTTCTTTATCTGTTCTATCCAGTACCGACAATATGAAACACCGGTTTGTCTGATCCTGACAGACAAGTACCTCATCATCAACTTCCGGTTTTACCATGCAGCTCAAGGCCTGCCCGGCATCTACGCAGCCATAAGATGTCTCGACGACAAACTTCGAACTCATTTCTTCAACAATTACGCCATAGTCCAGATATGGCTGTACGGATTGTGTCTTTAATTTATAGTACCGCATAATGCCTCCTGTCATTTATCTTTGGGTGTAGCCTTTTTGCGTAGGGCAGGGTTTTAGCCCTGCATCGAAATAGCACGGCTAAAGCCTTGCCCTACGATCTATATCATAATTGGCCACTAACCACCGTTCACTGACCCCTAACCCTGACTTCCGACTTCTGGCTTCTGACCTCCGCTATACCGTCGGATTCCAGTCTTCCGCTTCGGCAAGATCCCTGTTTGTTCCAAGGGCCTGCTCTCTTGTCGAGTGTGTCCATACAGTACCCTTTTCAATAATTCTGTGCAGTTTTGAACGATACAGTTTTGCATCGGTGAAATCTGCGGCCGTCAGATCTGCATGAGAAAAATCCGTATAGGAACAATCGGTTCTTCCAAAAAAAGTCGCCCTGCATCTTGTTTTCGAAAAATTGCTCTGTTCCAGGTTTGTCTTTGAAAAATCCGCTTGCGTGAGATCGCTCCCCTCAAAACAGGACTGGAACAAATCAGCCTCTCGAAAGCTGGCCTTGATTAGTTTAGTCCCCATAAATACTGACCGCTGCCCCTTAACATTATCCAGCTTCGCACCGGTCATATCAGCATCCATGAAATTCGACTGCGTGATATCCGCACCTGTAAAATCAGCTTCCATGAGCCTTGAACCACCGGCCTGCACCATGGTAAATGTGCAGCCACTGAAATCCTGGCCTGGAAGATCACATCCCCTGAGAAAAGTCCTGAACAACTTTGCGCCGGTGAGGTCAGCGCCGGTCATATCCGCCTCATAAAAGATTGCATCCGAAAGATCAGCCCCTCTGAAAGAGACATCCCTGAGTGAAGTGTTTGCGAACACGGTTTTGAACAGAATGGCCTTAGAAAGGTTGGCGCCATTTAGGACGGCGTCATTTAACACGGCTTCAGAGAGGTCGGCGCCGAATAAATCAGCATCCGAGAGATCGGCGCCGATTAATACGGCTTCCTTCAGAATCGCATTTCTCAGGATTACGCCCGAGAGATTCATATCCATCCACAGGACACCGGTTAAATCAACATCTTGCAAAACAGCAGCCCAAAAATTACATTTTACAAAACCGGTCTTCCGGATTTTTGCGCCTGAAAAGATGGTATCTTTAAAGATACCATTTTCAAAGCGCGCGCCGGTAAGATCCGCATTTGAAAGGTCAAGCCCGGATAGATCGACATTTTCAATAGTGTCATCCCTTTCAATTGCATTTAAAATTTCTTCACGTGTCATGGCAGGATATCCGTCCGTTTGTAAAGGTGTGTCATTTTTAAATTGGCCCCTTTTAGACGAGTATGGCCGACAGTGGTCTTGAAAAATTCCACACCGTATAGATTTGAATCCCTTAAATCTGTATTTGTGAGACGGGCCTTGCGGAGAGAGCCCTTGAAAAGATTGATTCCTCTCATGTCGGCCCCTTCCAGGTTCGACTTATTGAATCCCGTTTCTTTTGCCGAAACCCTGTAGAAATTGGCGCCTGAAAGATTACACTCTTCGAGGAGGCTTCCTTCGATGCTGCAGTCCTGAAAGTTACATCCCGCAAGATCAGAACCCATGAAGTTAATCTTATTCATCTTCGCATCGGTAAAATCGGCATTCTGAAAACAGGAACCACCACCGATGCTGATATTAGAGAGCTCCGCTCCTTTTAACACAGCCCCTTTCCCTTTAACTGTCCAGAATGTAACAGAAGATGCAGTGGAACCGGAAAAATCGGCCTTCTCCACATTTGCCTCGACAAAAGAGGCTCCGGACAGATCCGAATCCCTGAAATACGCTCCAGCCGCATCAGTTTTTATGAAAACACCGGATTTTAGGGATGCCCCGCAAGCCCTGGCGCCGGTGAGTTTTGCGCTTTCAAGGATAACATCATCCATTTTGGCCTCTGACAGGTCCGCTCCTGAAAGATCGGCATCACTTAAGAGGGCGCTTTGCATATCGGCGCCGCAGAGATTCGATTCAACAAAGCGGGCTTTCATAAAGAGGCCTTCGGACATCTTCGCCGATTTCAGTGACGCGCCGGAAAAATCCGCCTTGCCGCAGATAGCGCTGGAAAAATCGGCGCCGTCGAGACGGGTTTTTGAAAAATCCGCCTTGCCGAGACTGGCCTTGCTCAGATTAATTCCCGGAAGTTCCAGGCCGGAGAGATCAAGTCCGGAGAGGTCTTTGCCTGCAAAACTATCTCCGCGGGCATACATCTCAACAACCTTCTCCCTTGTAAGCGGCTCCATTCCCTCCTCAACATCAACGCCGGCATCCTTTAACTGTTTCTTTGCCCAGTCCGGCAGAGGATCGGCAGCCTTTTTCTCAGCCGCGGCAATTTTTACTTCGGCCTCATCATACTGTGCTGACGCCCTCGCGGTCATTTGTTTCATATCGGCCACAGCATCATCGATCTTTTTCTCTATCTCAGACGTCAATCTACCCTCTTTCCTTAGTTTCTCTTTAACCTTTAAAAGATCGGATGAAAAATTGAATGAAGAAAAAGGATTGCCGGCGGTTACAGGCTCCTTGGCGAAAAGCGATGTTGTCGCCGGATCAATACCGGCCTTTTTCAGGGCTTTCAGGGCATCGTCCATCATCTCCTTTTTCGTTGTTTCAAGTTCCGCAAGAACAGGCGCCATCGAAGCTGTCACATCTTTTTTAAACTTTTTAATCATGCCGCTTACATCAATGCGGGGAATCTTCACGGCACGCTCTTTGTCCTTCGCTTCTGCCTGCACAACGTCCTGCGGCAATGCCCCTTCCGGCAGGTTGTCCATAATCCAGGTGCGGATATCCCATCCTGTCTTCCGGGCTTCCAGCATGGTTTTTCCTTCGGGTAGAGAAACCTTCTTTGCATCGGGAAATGCCTCCAGCCACTCATCCAGTGCGGCTGTATCATTTTGCTGCTTTTCTTCTGGACAGACGATCAGGAATGCCGGGGCGGCTTCAATCTGTTTTTTCAGGTCGTCGTCTTCCAATTCATTCAGCTTTTTAAGGGCAAGGGCCATGCACACATCCCATGCCTCCTGATAGACAAGCCATGCCTCAAGCTCATCCGGCACAAGGACGACCGGCTTTCCCTCGCCGAATCCCAGAAACAGGAGTTTATCTTCCGAGCCTTTCACCAAAAAATCGTCCGTAGCATTTTCAATATCCCCCTGACGAACCGTTATCCTGTCAAGGGTAGCGCTATCAAAATGGGGAATAACCAGACCTGCGGGAATCTTCACAGGCTGATCTCCTGGAGATTCAAAACCCCATTCGGCAGGCTCCTCACATTGCTTTTCAGGATTGACGCCCAGCCATGCCTGTTCGATGATATCCGACGTCAGACCCGCTTTGAGGAGGGCATCCATGTTTTCCCTGCTATTGCGCAAATTTTCCACGCACTCCGTCAGAAAGGCAAGTCCCCGTTTGTGCCATGGATCTTCTTCGTCCGCGAAAAACATCTCCGGGCCGATCCCTTTTTCCTTTAAAACAGCCGGATCAATTCCCTTTTTCTTCAGGGCCTCCGGGTCAAGGTCTTTTTTTGCGGCGTCTTTCATCTCCTTTTCGAAATCTTTTGCCTTTTTCACGGCCTGTTTTGCATCATCGGATGCGCGGGCTATATGGGATGGCATCTTCTCCAGATCTTTTCTGGCATCTGCCAATGGGCTGATATCGATCTTCATCAGGTGCCCGTATTCAGCCTTTAGCGCAAGTAATTTCTCTTCCGCTCCAGCAAGCAAATTAGACGCCATACTGGTAAGAGCCGTGGCATTGGCAACCATATCTGTCTTAGCGGGGGGCAAGAGAGGCGCCTTTCCCAGTGTGCGGCTTTTGGCCTCTTCCACCTTCCGGGGAATCGCAGCCACCTCTTTCATGGCTGCATCAAGTTCCTTTTGGGCATCCTCAAAAGAAACTTCTGTGTCCGGCATATCAAATGCCATTTTTTTCTTCTCTTCCTCAAGATAGTATGGAAGGTCCTTTGGTTTCTCCTTCAGTTTTTCAGTCGCAATAAAGATGCGAATCACATCGCTGTATTCATCATCCCTTACTTCGGTCGTCCCACGGAAAACAGCTATGCCCCTCATAATGGAGGGAAACAGCCACACTGTATCCAGGTTTGTTGAAACTTCTCTGAATTCCGTCTTTTCTTTATCCTCCACAGTCTTATCGGCCATGGTCATAAAGCAGCGGATGCGCACACTCGGAAGTCTGGATTGAATAAGCTGTATTTCAGGATGCATATTCAGGATTTCTATGCCCTCATCTCCCTTAAAATAAGTCTTTATCTGCTGATCCGGGGGTGACGCATTAAAAAAGGTGTGATCCATATCTTCAGGATAGTAGGGCCACCGCTCCCTAAGCCATTTATCGTCATACGTTCCCAATTTTCTTGTCCGTTGCGGCCATGTCAGGGGATAGGGAGCAAAACCCGCAGGTTCCGGGCGATCGGATGGCGAGCCGATCAGGTGATCAGGATCTTCAATATTCGGCAGCGGGATTACCGTCTTTCCCGATGAGGTCACAGCAGGATCAATCCCCTTGCCTATGGGATTTTTGTCATATCCTGTTCCTCCAAAGGCATTTTCGTACGTAACAGGAATCGCCTTGAACGGTTCCGGGTCGGTTATGACCGAAACCACGCCGCCGCGATGTATCCAGTAACGATTGCCGAATACATGCACGGTCTTTCTGATGTCACCGACACGAAATCGGACATGAGACGCATTCCGGACACCGCCGCTGGGGGCAAAACAAGAACCCGCCGCAAGGACCTCTCCTTTCGGCTTCGGCATACCCTGGTCCAGCATGACATCTTTCCCCAGTACATCCGTAACGGCGGGCCATAGTTCCTGCTCCTTCAGTAGCGCAGACGGGTTGGCAAGGTCAAAAAAGACCAGGACAGACGCCGTGAGATAATACTTATCGGCTATACCAAAGGCGTTAAGGAGGAGGGAGTGTTCAAATTCTTTGACTACGTTCATGTCAGTTTCTCTACCGTTTAGTTAGTTTTTTATTTTTGAATTGCAAACCACTATGTTTTCCATATCTAATAATGAGTATTCCTCGGATAATACTATCTATTGAAACATTATTATACCGTCTACCGTATGGAGTTCAGATTTACTCTTTAATACATAAACAGCTACATTAGATACTGATGTCTCCGCCTTAATTATTCGACTTTCATTCTTTTCGACCAAAGATTTAATATTGCTTATCTTAGTCTCAGTATTATCTATAAACGTACCGATATCTGTTATGCTTTTATCAATTGTCTCTATTTTAGTTCCAAATGTTGTTATGCTTTTTTCAATTGCCCCGATTTTTTTCTTGTTGGTCTGTGTTAATGTCTCAAGCACCGCTATTTTTTCCTTGATCAGCTCAATTGCTTTGTTATCGATTACCTGTGTTGTGTGATTATGCACTTCTGTTGTGTGATTGTGCACTTCTGTTACCTTGTTGATAACCGTTTCTTTTTTTTCAATGACATCAACCTTGTTAACTATAAGTTTATATTCCTTTTTAGAGGCTTTCTCATGCTTCGGGTTGAGTTCCTTTGCTACGCCTAATGTATAGGACACCTTCGCGCCGGCAAAGAGTTCGAAGGTCGCCGCCAGAACGGCTTCTTCCTTTAAACCAATATATATCTCAGTGGTGTTCCCAAGTGCCGTCACTTTATGTTCATGGCTCAGCAGGTTAAACCCGCCCGCTGAATACAAGGATATCCCATAATCTGCGGGTTCGTGCCTATCATCACCCCCCGCAGGCGCAGGGTCATTCGGCGCGCCTAACCGGATAAATGTACCCTTCGAGGGTGTATGCATCAATATCCGCTGCTTTCCTTCTTCATCTTCCATGTGGATTTTATTCCCGCCGCTGGTGGTGATCTTGCTCATGGTCTGGTCGCCGGACGTAACCTGGCTCGGGTGTTCCGGGTTTGGCACGGCCGCATTAATAATGGGCCTGTCCGGATCACCATCAACAAAGGTGAGCAAAACCTCTGTGCCTTTGTGCAGGGGAAAGTGCATGCCGTGGTCTGTTCCCGCATAGGGCTGTGCCATGCGAAAGTACGCTGATGCTTTGCCGTCTTTACGACCGCTTTTATCAAAAGGCAGTATAACCTTGTATCTACCCTGATCATCTAATTCCGCATATTTGCCGCTCCCAGCGGCATCGATTTTTGCGTTTAATGTGCCGTAAAAACGTGGTTTTTCCGTTTTGCGTTCTTGTCGGTACTGCACACCGGCCGGTATGGTCATAAAGCTGTTCCTGTAATAGGGCTGCTCTTCAACTTCGGAGAGCCCCTTCTGGATGCCGGACAGAAGAAACGCTGTCTGGCTGCCCTCGTGTTCCAGGTCGACGGTCAAATACTTCTGGTTGAAGTCGTTCCGATAGTGATCTTCAAGATCAAAGAGATATCCCGGTCGCAGGTAGGGAATAGTGCTATCCCCGTGAAAACGCTTTTCCTGGCAGAGGAGCTCTTCCGCCCGGATTTTTGCGAGTGCATCCCCTTCCTTCGCGGTTCTGAAATGATTACCGTACATATAGACATTTCCCCTCCCGTCCGGGGAAACATCAGCCTTACCTGAAATTTCCATGGAAGGTTTCATATAGTTGTAATCTTTAAGGTTTAATGTCCGGGGGAGCATCTTCTGTCGGCAGATAAAAGTCTTCATTACTTCTTCCCGATGCGGTTCATCGAGACCGGAGGTTGGAGAATAGTACATCGTCCTCCCTTCGGACATGTCAGTATGTGCTATCTTCGTATCGGTAATGATTACCTTTTCTCCCTCTGGAGTCTGTTCAAAGTAATAATACATCCCTTCCCGTTCCATCCACCGGGAAACAAAATTCAGATGGCTCTCCCGGTACTGGCAAATGTACTCCCACTGGGGATAGTCTTTCTGAAGTTTGAATTCAAAATCAAGTGATGTCAGCCCACCATCTTTTAAAACTTCTTCAATGATTTCCGGAACAGTCTTATTCAAGAGGACCTGATTGTGATGGGTCAGGGAAAGCCACCACAGTTTCGGTACCAGAACGGCACGGTAAAAGACGTGTTCATCCACCTCATGGAGTTGTTCAAACTGTGCCAGGATACCATGGAAGGGGATATCACCATCCTCACGCAAGATGGTGAAGGTAACCGGATTTTTGAGGACCATTGTCAGGTCTACCTCCGCGTTCTTGGAGACCAGATCTATTTTAAACTCATAGCATGTGGAAAATCCTTCAACTCCTCTGAACCGAACCACGCCGAAAGTATTCGCAGGCAAGGCATGGGACACAAAGTCAAAATTTTTTTTATGTAAGTAATCCATCTCATACCTCTCTTGTTTGTTAGCTGAAAATTCTTATCTACCCTAGCGTCAGCACGGTAACCTGACTCGGCACGAGACACATGCCGGGAGCGTTCGGCGTACCCATGGCATTCTGTCCGGTTACACTGGTCATGCGTTGCGCCGGTATACCATCTACCAGGATGGTGAAACATCCGACTATGTATTCTGTCTGCCCGTCAATCAGGTGAGACGCAACGCCCCCCATGACTCCCGCCTCGTCCCCGTTGCTCATAAGCCCCAGGGACAATTGATTTATGGCCGGCATGCAGTCTACCAGAACGTTGTAAGCGGCGGGTGCGGTCGTGGCCGTCATGGCGATATCCGGATATGGAATTGGAACCGGCGCACCTGCAGCCAGCGGTGTCAGGCAGACGTCAGGAAACCCCAGATTCATTCCTGCTCCCATGGTCAGCATAAACATTGTTTTCCCTCCTTTATCCTAAGTGAATCTGTTCGGCGTTGATGGTTACAATCTCTTCAGCCATATGCACGGCGTTTTTCGAGTGCATGGTCAAGGTATCTTCCACCAGGTAGCGTGTCGATCGAGACTGGATTTCCTCATGATCCTCAACAAAACGGAAAGTGTTCTCCAGCCGCTGGGTCAGTCGATGGAAGATATTCTCCACACTGCGCGCGACTACTTTAATCTGTTTGACCTGGCTCCGGAAAACCTTGCCGACAAACGATAGCCTTTCGATAGCTACTTTTCCCTTCTCGGCATGGATCGATATTTCCTGCGAGGCGAAGGCAAGTCCTTCACGGGATGCAAGGTTCATATCCTTGTCCGAGGTAAGAGACAGTCCGCCGTCTTTAATGTGCATGTTCACCTGACCATCAAACACCAGTTCGGTTCGGGCTTTTTCGCATGCTTCTCGCTTGAGCACGGACAGTATGAAGCAGTTGCCCGTTGTATCCATGGACAGAAGCACTGTGTCGCCCGTTCTGGGCTTTACAAGGCAGCTGACGGCCTTTTCGGACATCACATCGCCGAACAAAGTCAGCACCGTATAGGTATTTTCCCCCTCCGCCAGAATCCGCCCATATTCAATACAGGGCTGGGGATGTTCAGTTTTCTTTGCTAAATTTTGCATAGCTCCTCCTCAGACAAAAATAGTTGTCAGTTTGCCGGGATCAGGTATTGATTAGTAGCAAAATCAGTTACGCTTTGCTATAGACCTCCGCAAACCACCAAATAAAGTTCAAGCCTGGTCACTGATCACTTACCACTGATCACTGCTATATCGCCGGCTTCCAGTTTTCAGCTTCCTCAAGGTCTTTATCTGTGCCACGAAGCGGTGTCTTTATGGCTCCATCCCAGATGGTATGTTCCTCGATAGTCAGGTGCATCTTGCCCATGAACAGGTTTACCCCCGAAAAATCCGCGGCCGTCAGATCTGCCTGGGAAAAATCGGAGTATTTGCACACGGCGTTCTTGAATACGGCGCCGCGGCATTTGGCTTTTTCAAACACGCTGTTGGTTAGATCGGCCCCGGACAGATCGGCCAGTGAAAGGTCGGCCTCCCCAAAATAGGATTTCGACAGATCGGCTTCGACGAATCGGGCTTCTTTTAAAATAGCACCCATGAACATGGTGTGTTGCCCGGAAACCGAGTCAAGTATTGCGCCGGTCATATCGGCATTCGAAAAGTTGGAAAAGGTGATGTCCGCACCTGTAAAATCGGCCCTTTGTAAATTAGCGCTGTCGGCATTGACCGTGGAAAACTTCGCGCCTCTGAAGTCCTGATCGGCCAGATTGCATGAGCGCAAGAGAACCTTAAAAAAATGTGTTCCCTTGAACACGACGCCGCTCAAATCCGCATCATTGAACACTACTTTGGTCAGATCGGCCCCTGACAGGTTTGCCTCAACAAGCGTTGCATGACTGAGTATAACCTTCTCAAATTTAGCTCCGGACATATCTGCCTTGTCCAGTTTTGCCCGCTGCAAGAGGGACCAGCTAAAGAAGGTGCCGGAGCAGTCGGCACCGGAGAGATTCGCATCCTGGAGAAGGGTCATGTGAAGCTTTACATTTTTCAGGCTCGCCCCGCTCAGATTCATCTTTCTCAAATCGACCTTTGTCAGATCCGTGCCATCCAGTTTAACCCCGGAAAAATCGCATTTCTTCAGGCCGGTCTTCAGGATATTCACATCCCTCAAATCTGCATTCTTGAAAGAAACATTCTCAAAGCGTCCCCCTGTAAGATCCGCTTCTGAAAGATCAATGCCCGAAAGATCTATATTCTCAATGGTCTGGTTGTTCTTTATGGCCTGAAGGATTTCTTCTTTCGTCATGGGAGAAACTCCGTTTTTTTATAGAGCTGTGTCATCTTCATATTCGCATCATCAAGCCTGGTGTTGCCGAAAACGGCCTTGTAAAAATCAACCGCGAACAGATTGGAGCCCCGAAGGTCGGTATCCACCAGCCTTGCCTTACGAAGGGAACCCTGAAACAGATTCAGGCCCTTCATATCCGCGCCCTCCAGGTTTGATTTGGAAAAACGGGTTTTCTTTGCCGAAACCCGGTAGAAGTCCGCGCCGTGCAGATCGCAATTTTCGATCATGGAGGATTCAATTTCACTCCCCTGAAAAGATGTCCCTGAGAGATCCGAATCCCTGAAACAGCCTTGAACCATTTTTATGTTTCTGAAGTCCGCTCCGGAAAATATGGCATTGCCTCCCATTCGTGCTTTGCTCAAATCCGCCCCCGTGAATTTCACCTTCTCTCCCTTTGCTCCATTAAACATCGTGGAATTCACGACAGCGCCAGAAAAATCCGCCCGATCAAGGATTGTTCTCTGGAACAGGCACTTGGAAAGTTTAACTCTTCTAAAATCGGCATCCGAGGCATCGGCGTCTGAAAAGACTGACATATTGGCATCGGCGCCGGCAAGACTGGTCTGGTTTAGCCTGGCCTTTTGCAAAATGGTCATCTTGAATTTAGCTCCGGCACAGTTGGCCTTAGTCAGATCAGCCTCCTGCAGAATGGCTGAGTCAATATCTGCATCCACCAGATTAGCCTCTTTAAACAGGGCTTTCTTGAATATCCCCTTTTCAGATTTCATATTTCGAAGCGATGCTCCGGAAAAATCGGCTTCCTGGGCCAGGGTCTGGTTAAAGATGGCCCCGTCCAGATTGGACTCGCAAAATTTCGTCTTCCGACATTGCGCCTTGCTTAAATCGATGCCATGAAGATCAAGTTTAGAGAGATCCAATCCCGACAGGATAGCGCCTTCAAGTCTCTCGCCTCTTTCGTGGCGTTCAATCACCTCTTCACGGGTGAGTTTCTTTATCTTCTCCGGGTCAATACCCGCCGTATCGAATTTTTCCTTCAGTGAATCGGGAATTTCGCCGGCCTTTGCCTGCGCTATCTCTTTCTTCCCGGCGGCAAGTTTGGCCATTCCCTCCTGATATTGTTTTTCACCGTCACGCCCCATCTGGGCGGCCTTGGCGGCAGAGGCATTCATCTTGCTTTCAATCTCAGGCGTCAAACGCCCTGCGGCCCGGAGCCGTTCTCGCTCTCCCGTTATCTTTTTGGCTATATCATCGCCAACCTCCCCAAAGGGCTTCCTCGGCTGATCTTTGGCGGCGGATAACACGGCATCGGGATCTTTGCCCGCTTTTATAATTGCGTCTCTCGCCTTCCCCTCCATTTCCTTTTTCATGGCCATGGCTTCGTCTATCTTGGGCTGGTAGAATGCCTTCATCTCCTTGGTAAATTTATCGACCATACCTTTGACATCCAATGCGGGAATTGCCAGCCCCGCCATGGGTGATTTTTCAGGCGGTTTGCCCGGTTCGGGCATCACCGGCTCGATCTGGTGTTTTTGCGCAAAATCGGAAGGCAGCGCATCCATGATCCATTTTCTGATGTCCGTCCCGTGCTTTCGGGCCTCAAAAACAGTATTACCTTTGGGCAAGGGAAGCTTTTGGACATTGGGATACGCCTTTTTCCAGGGCTCCCAGTCTTTCTCGGACTCCGCCGGTTTTTCAGGAAGAACAATTAAGAAAACCGGTGCATCTTCAATGTTTTTGGCGGTATCCTTATCCGGTTTTTCTTCAGGATTCTTCAGGGCGATTACGGAGCAGGCATCACCGATCTCCTGTTCCACGAGCCGGGCTTCGAGTTCATCCGTAACCCGGATGACCGGCGCACCTTCAGGATCAACAGAAGGCAGGAAAAGGGGTGTCTCGTCTGAGTCTTCAATCAAAACGTCTCTGCCGGAATCGGCATAATCGCCGGGACGAATCAGTATCCTGTTAAGAGTGGCTTCATCAAAACGTGGCATGACAAGCCCCGGTATGATAATAAGCGGTTCCAGCTGTCCCTGATCATCCATTTTTGGTTTCAGATCCCATAGTCTTGCATCTTCCGCCTGTTCTTCATGGTTGATACCAAGCCAGGCCCGTTGAATCGTCCTTCTGTTAAAACCGAGTTTGTAGAGGGCGTTTTGTGCCTCCCGGTCCTGTTCCAGATTTTTTCGCCACTTAATGACCAGGGGAAAACCTCGATCATGCCAGGGGTTAACAGATTCCGGTTTCATCAATTCATCCGGATCGATTCCAGCTTTCTCCAGATCCTCGGGGCTTACGTTTTTCTTAAGTCCATCCGATATGTCTTTTTTAGCTTCTTCGCTTTCCTTCTGCGCTTTTTGGACCTTGGCCAGTGTATCGTCAACGCGCTTTTCCGTATCTTTGAGCTTTCCCCTTATCTCATCGAATTTTTCCAAGGGAATCTTTACCATATGGCCCCACTTTGCGTGCATTTCCCGCGTCCGGCCCTCCAGACCGGAAAGGAGAGCCATGCTGTTCGCGATGACCTCTTTGGATTTCGCCACCATCTCTTCCGGGGAACGCTGCATCCTGGGGGCCTTGCCCATGGCCTTGAGCTTAGCGGTTTCAATATCCCTGGGGATATTCTTGACCCGCAACATGGCCTCCCCTATCTTTTTCTTGGCAGCCTCAAGGGGCGCAGTATTAATGGGGACCATTCGATCCAAGGCCTTCTTCTGCTCTTCAAGGTAATATCCTATGGGTTGGGGTTCATCCGCCATATTTTCCGAGGCTAAAAATATCCGGGTGACATCGGCATATTCGTCATCCAGGATCTCCGTCGTGCCCCGGTACATAACCACGCCGCGCAATATAGCCGGGAAGAGCCATACGGTATCAATATGGGTCGTGGCCTCCTGAAAGATCTCATCCTCTTCATGACCCGCCTTGAGAGATTTCTTTTTGGTTACGAAACAACGCACACGAACCCGGGGAAGATGGGAATTGATGACCTGCATATCGGGGTGCATGTTGACTATTTCTATGGTTTCATCACCCGCAAAAAATCCCGTGATAAACTGGTCTTCAGGCGCTGTGTTGAAAAATTCGTAATTCATGTCATCGGGAAAATGGGGCCAGCGCTCCCTTTGCCATTTCTCGTCGTAGGTGCCCTGTTTTTTGAAACGCTGGGGCCACATGAGATCAAGGGGACTAAAACCGGCAGGCTCAGGCTTGTCGGAGGGAGAACCGATGAGATGTTCGGGATCTTCGATATTCGGAAGCGGTATGAGGGACTTGTCGTCTTTTGTTAAGACCGGTTTAATTCCTTTACCCAGTGGATTTTTCTCAAATCCCTCTCCGCCAAAGGCATTTTGCCAGGAGATTTCCATCTCTTTGAATGGCCTCGGATCGGAGATGACACTCACGCCGCCGTTCCGTTTCCAGAAGCGGTTGCCGAAAATGTCCAGGGACTTTCGCACGTCCCCTACCCTGAATGAGACTTCAGAGGCTGGACGGCTCGTACCTCCGGGCACGAAGCATTTTCCCGTGATAAGAACTTCCCCTCTCGGTTTGGGCATGCACATATCCAGGACACCCCCCTGACCCAGTTCGTCGGGGATGGTCTTCCAGAGCTCCTGCTCAGTAAGCAGATCATCGGGGTTGATCAGATCGAAGAAAACAAGGATCGTCGTCGCAAGATAAAGGGTATCCTTTATCCCGAAGGGTTTGATTAATAGAGAATGATCGTTTTTTTTGAATATCTTCATGGTAATCCTACATGATAATAACAGTTGCAGCTATTGTAGTAGTTTCCCCGGTCACGGTGCTATTTGCCCCGCTCACAACGGTTTTTTCCCCGGTCACGGTGGTAGTTCCCCCGCTCACTTCGGTATGTTCCCCGGTTACCCTAGTATGTTCCCCGGTCACAGTGGTAGTTCCCCCGCTTACGGTGGTGTCTTCCCCGGTCACGGTGGTAGTTCCCCCGGTCACCCTGGTATCATCCCCGGTCACGGCGGTATGGTCCCCGGTTACCCTGGTATCGTCCCCGGTTACAGAGGTATGGTCCCCGGTTACAGAGGTATCGTCCCCGGTCACCTTGGTCTTATTACCCGTGACAGTGGTTTGGCCACCTGTAATTATTACCCCTTTTCCACCTACCGTAACCGTTTCCCCGTCAATTGTAATCGTCTGTGCTCTGAACTGCTTGCATGCTGAGGCAAACGTCGTCTCTCCACCTAATTTAAAATTTAACCTCATACCGCCTGTAGTATCCGTTCTTAATCCTCCAACGAATTTGTTATCATTTACCCAGACGATGAGATTATTTGTCCCATTGACATTTGTTATTGACTCTCCAAAAATTATCGTGTTCTGAAAACCCGCCTTGATATTGAGTCCTTCCTTAGTAGCTATATGAGCACCCCAGAAACCTTTTTGCGCGTCACTCGTCGGTGGATCGTTAACCGAACCGAGGCGAAGGAAAGTATCTGCCGAAGGGGTCTGGAGAAGTATCCTCTGGTTGCCCTCTTCATCCTCCATATGGATCTTGTTCCCGCCGCTGGTGGTGATCTTGCTCATGGTCTGGTCAGCGGATGTAACCTGGCTCGGTGTTTCCGGGTTGGATAAGGCAGCATTGATAATGGGCCGGTCGGGATCGCCATCGACAAACGTCAGCAAGACCTCCGTGCCTTTGTGCAGGGGAAAGTGCATGCCGTGATCTGTCCCCGCATAGGGCTGCGCCATGCGAAAGTACGCTGATGCTTTGCCGTTTTTCCTGCCGCTTTTGTCAAAGGGAAGGACAACCTTGTAACGACCCTGGTCATCCAGTTCCGCATATTTGCCGCTCCCTGCGGCATCTATCTTTGCATTCAAAGCTCCATAAAACCGGGGTTTTTCTGTTTTACGCTCGTTGCGGTACTGGACATCGGAAGGGATGGATACAAAATTGTTCCGATAATAGGGCTGTTCTTCCACTTCGGAAAGCCCTTTTTGAATACCGGCCAGGAGAAAGGCTGTCTGGCTCCCATCGTGTTCCAGTTCAATAGTCAGGTACTTCCGGTTGAAACTCCTCCTGTAGTGGTCCTCAAGGTCAAAGAGATATCCAGGCCTCAGGTAAGGGATGGTACTCTCGCCGTGAAACTGTTTCTCCTGGCAGAGGAGTTCTTCCGCACGGATTTTTGCAAGACTATTCCCTTCATCCGGGGTTCTAAAATGTTCCCCATAGATATAAACTTCCCCCCTGCCTTGTGCTGAAACTTCGGCATTGCCTGAAATTTCCAGAGAAGGTGTACGGTAGTTGTAATCTTTGAGCCGGAGTGTTTTAGGAAGCATCTTCTGCTTGCAGATAAAAGCGTGGATCACCTCTTCACGATGAAGCTCGGACAAACCCGACGGCGGGGAATAATACATGGTCTTTCCTTCGGGCATGTCAGTATGTGCTATCTTCGTATCGGTAATGATTACCTTTTCTCCCTCTGGAGTCTGTTCAAAGTAATAATACATCCCTTCCCGTTCCATCCACCGGGAAACAAAATTCAGATGGCTCTCCCGGTACTGGCAAATGTACTCCCACTGGGGATAGTCTTTCTGAAGTTTGAATTCAAAATCAAGTGATGTCAGCCCACCATCTTTTAAAACTTCTTCAATGATTTCCGGAACAGTCTTATTCAAGAGGACCTGATTGTGATGGGTCAGGGAAAGCCACCACAGTTTCGGTACCAGAACGGCACGGTAAAAGACGTGTTCATCCACCTCATGGAGTTGTTCAAACTGTGCCAGGATACCATGGAAGGGGATATCACCATCTTCACGCAAGATGGTGAAGGTGACCGGATTTTCGAGGACTGTTGTCAGATCTATCTCCGCATTTTTGGAGACCAGATATATTTCGAACTGATAGCATGTGGAAAATCCTTCAACTCCTTTGAACCGAACCACGCCGAAAGTATTCGCGGGCGAGGCATGGGACACAAAGTCAAATTTTTTCTTATGTAAGTAATCCATCTCATACCTCTTTTGTAATTATTCACTCGGTTTTAAACTTCATCTTGAACGATCCATCTTTGTTCAGGTCGAGGTGAACCTCCGAAGGCATGCCCCCTTCCGTCATATGCGACAGAATTTCCTGGGACATACGTGGCATAATATTGCCGCTCAGTATATAATCAATATTTCTTGCCCCGGTTTCCACCTCCGTGCACCGTGCTGTGATCTGGTCAACGACTGCAGGGGTATAAATCAATTTCATCTTATTGTTCTGCATCAGCCTCTCGGCAAGTTTATTCAGCTTGAGGCGGACAATGCCCTTCATGGCGTCGGCCCTCAAAGTATAAAAAGGGATCACGGCCATACGTGCAAGGAGCGCCGGTTTGAAATGCTGCGACAGGATGGGTCTGACGGCGCTCATTATTGCATCATCGGGAAGTATCTCATCCTCCTTGGTCATTTCCGTAATCACGTCCGTACCCAGGTTGCTCGTGAGAAAAATCACCGTATTCTTAAAATCGATTACCCTCCCCTCACCATCGGAGAGAACACCCTTGTCAAAGACCTGGTAAAAGAGGTTCATCACCTCGAGATGGGCCTTTTCCACCTCATCAAGGAGTACAACGGAATACGGTTTATGGCGTACAGCCTCCGTCAGCATGCCGCCTTCTCCATATCCCACATAACCCGGGGGTGAACCGATGAGGCGGCTCACGGTGTGCTTTTCCTGAAATTCACTCATATTAATACTTACGACTGAACGTTCCCCGCCAAAGAGGATGTCGGCAACAACAAGGGCTGTCTCAGTTTTACCCACGCCGGAAGGACCGACCAGAAGGAATATTCCCAGTGGCTGGACGGGGTCCTTTAAACCGGACTTCGATGCCTTTATAACTTCATCGATAGCCCTGAGGGCGTGATCCTGCCCCTTAATTCTTTCTTTGAGCATATCTTCAAACTTCAGTATATTCTGTGCCTGGTCCCGCAGTACCTTACCCAGTGGTATACCGGTCCAGTCGGAAACAACTTTGGCAACCACGTCCGGATTTACCTCAATGCGTATGAGCGGGGTATCCCCCTGCAGTTTTTCCAGGACCTGACCAGCTTTTTTCATCTCCTTCTTCAGGCTATTTTTCTTCTTCTTATCCTCGCCTGTATCACCAATTTTCTGGAGGCTTGCCCTCAATTCCAGGACCTTCATGACTGCTTCCTGTTCCTTTAACCATCTTTCTTTCAGCTCGGATGCCTCTTTGGTCAGGATGTCGATCTTTTTTATCGCCTCAGCCAGTTCGTCTTCGTCAATGGGAACATCATTGAGTTGATCCCGCTCTAAGGCGGTCTTTTCACGCTCCAGAGCCTGGATACTCCGTTCCTTGTCTTCGAGTGTGTCCGGTTTGGCCGTGATATTAATTTTGACCCTGGCACAGCTTGTATCGAGAAGATCAACGGCCTTGTCCGGCAGATAACGCCCGGTAATATAACGGTCGGATAGCTCTGCCGCCGCCTTAATCGCATCGTCCCTGACGACTACTTTATGGGTCTTTTCGTAATTTTCTTTAAGTCCCCTTAAGATCAGTGTGGTAGTGGCAACACTTGGTTCATCTAACTTTATGGGTTGGAAGCGGCGTGCCAGAGCGGCGTCTTTTTCAATATATTTCTTATACTCACTCCAGGTTGTCGCTGCTACCGTCCGCAGTTCACCCCGGGCCAGAGCCGGTTTCAAGAGATTCGCGGCATCACCGCCGCCTGCGGGGCCGCCAGCACCGATGAGTGTGTGGGCCTCATCAATAAATAGTATTATAGGTTTTTCCGAGGCCTTGATTTCGTTAATCACCCCTTTGAGACGGTTTTCAAATTCGCCTTTTACACCTGCTCCCGCCTCAAGAAGCCCCATATCGAGATTCAATATGGTTACATCCTTTAATATGTCCGGCACATCATCTTCGATAATGCGTAGGGCCAGACCTTCTACTACCGCGGTTTTTCCCACACCCGCTTCACCAACGCAGATAGGATTGTTTTTCCGCCGCCGGGCAAGGACGTCAATCATCTGGCGAATCTCATGATCCCTGCCGAAGACGGGATCGATCTTTCCATCCCTTGCACGCTGGGTAAAATCCAGACAGAACCGGCCGATGGCCGTACCGGCTCCCGCTGCGGCTTTCCCTTCTGCCTCCTCTTTCACTCCGGGAGATGCCGTCGCTGTCTTCTCTTCAACAGACTGCTTGGTAATATTCCAGAATTGTGCCGTCAGGGCCTCCCGGCCAATGGTCTTTAAAAGATCCACATACCGGCCCGAGGCAAAAAAAGTGGGTTTTGATAAAAAGGCAAGCAGAATGGCCCCGGAACGTATCGTTTTTTCACCGAGGTCAATTGAGGCAATCATCCAGGCATCCTGTACAAGTTCTATCAGGAGGGGAGAAAAAACCGGCTTCGCCGCATTTCCGGTCTTGAATTCCTCAAGGGTTTCCTCCAGCGCCTTCTTGACCCGGCCCGGGTCCAAATCAAACTGACGGAAGATGAGAGGTAAATCAGACTGTGGTTCATCAAGAAACTTGGACAGAAAATGCTCTATCGTAACTTCATAATGGGTACGGGAAACACAGAGGCCTGCCGCCGATTGAAGAACATTTGTACAAAACGGGTTTAGATGAATCAAGAGGGATTTTATATCTACAGTAACCATGAGAAACACTCCTTTCTAAGAAAGAGATTGAAGTTCGAACAAAAGCAAAGTTTATAAGCAAACCTGCAACTTTGACGAACTCGTAAAAACCATTACCGTGCGTTATCTGTTATGTGGTGAATCCACTCGCTGTTCAGTTCAGGTGCCCAAAAAAGACTTTTTACGAAACTGTCAACTTGAAAATCTTTTCTGTTACTCTTCGAACCTCGCACTCACATCATGGCTGTAATTTTTACCTGAAAATGTCCAGGTGTTCCAACCCAGGCGGGACCAGCGTGGTTCTCCCAAACGGACCGTCCTGACTTCTTGAGCGCTGAGAACCACTTCATTATCCCATTTCAACGGTTTGTCGAGGTATAGGTGGATAAGTTGAGCCATCGTATTAAATTTACGGGCATTCGGAAAAAACTCGTGAAAGGCATCGGCATCAACGGGGCCAATTTTTATACGAAATGCACCCATGCGATCGTCTATCTCCTGACCGAGATAACTATTTATTCCCAAGTTTGCCGTGGAAGCACCGAGTAATATGCGCTGGTCTTCGGGGATAGAAGCCTTCCGGGGAACACATTGAACAATTTCAAGATGGGGTTCTTTCAGAACATCAGACAAGAGGGTTTTGAGCCCCTGTGCAGAACGGGGGAACTGTGTAAACAGTCCAGTGTATGGAATAAGAGCCTGCGCGTTCGGGACTTCCTGTCTGTGTTTTTCTATCCCAAGACCTAAAAAGCAGAAAAGCCTTTCCAGGTATGCAGGATCCTCCTCATCAACGATCTTAATGACTTGCCTGTATTTACTCCAGCATTCATAGAATAGTTTGTAAAAGGGGGCGTTGATTATATCCAGAAAATCACGCGTAACCGACACGTCCATGGACTCCTCGTCCATGAGATCTTCGGTATAGAAAGTCGGGAGTGGAGAGGAGACTCCATACAGACCTAAAAAGGTTACTGTCAGTAGAAAAAGAGGGTTCTCTCCGGGGATTTCTTCTATGGAAACAATATCGGTTCCGGGGAAATCGAGAGATAATTTAGGCCTGGCTATGATCGATCGACCGATAACCTCTCCCTTCAGATCATCTCTCCGGATCAAATAATTGAGCAACCGTAACGCCTGTATAAAAGAAAAGCGGTTACTGTTTTTTAACAGCTCGTCTTTTATGATAAGGGTCTGTCGCCGATCCTGGGTGGCCATGAATATGTTTCTCCTGTAATGCTTTCTTCAACTGAAACCTGGGTAAAGCAGTTCATGCTACTGTAAACACCTAAAAAATAATCGATGACTGATCCGAAAAGGAACATATCTCCAAGTGACGCAAAACTGTCCTTCCGAAGCTTGATCGTAATTCTCTGGCCACGCATCATATATCCCGCTACCAGTCGATCAACAGGCGTTACTTGAATGTCAAGAATTCCTTCAACACGCTTGCTATTAGCGGCAATCTTAGTCCTGTCACGGCCCTCCGGAAAAATATAGAGGTTAAGAAGCTCCTTTATATTATCGGCATGTGCAATAGACAAATAGTTCAGTGAGAGGTGCGATAAAAATTGCCATAGCATATTGCTTCCTATAAGGGGCTGGATCGGAGTTGTAGGGGGAAGTATGTTTTTGAATTCCATAAGTTCCGGTGAAGTAGGGGTAGGTTGGGAGATGTCTCCAAGTTGCAGGTTCTCCGGAAGGGAAGCATTTGTGCATGTAAGAGAAATGGATAGTATCTCTGAGACAGCAAGTTCGGCTGAGGGAGGGTAAGTCAAACTCAAAAAGACATCCGATGATTGATCAATGAGAGATTTTTTCCAGGTAACATTATAAACAGGCATCTCATCTTCCTTCTGACCAAATAAAGCAAACGGAACGTACTCACGTTGTTCAACGCTTCCCTGTACAAACCCTGTTACACTATCTATGGAGTAAACCTGATAGTTCCCACCGGTAGGCCGAATCCTATGCTCTGTTTGACGGTGATCAACGACGACGGGGTCGGCCTCATGGGCAAAGACATTGACAGCAGGAGAAACAAAGAGCACAAAATTTTCCGGTTTGACTTTGGGTACTGCGATTGGGACATTCCCCAGCTCAAACGATATCTCAAAGGCTGAACCGTCCCCTCTATCTCTCCACTTATCTATACCAACAAGGTCAAAGAAGAGGAACTTTTCCGGTAAGATAAAATACTCCTGCAGGATTCGGTAACCCGGAAAAGATTGGCTGGGATAGGGCCAGAGGGCTTCTTTCGAAGAAAAACCCGCCGGAACAATTGCATCCGGGGGAAGTTCTAAGGAAGTTCCCCCTTCTATCGGCCTTATGAGGATCTTTTTCACGCAACGGCTTAGCAAGAAGTAAAGATTTGCCGCATCAGGATAGTTCCCGCCGAGATAAAAACTTAATTTCTCAGTTTCCCAACTTGACAGACTCATGTTCCTCAATTCAAGGGTGAGGCTGATTTGCGACGGGCTCCCTGGCCTTTCCAGAAGTTTCGCATCCACGAGATTCAGGGGGTAGATCTCAAGGTCCGAACAAGTTTTAAAGATACATGATGTCCCATCCACCGGGATAGAGCCAATTTCGACTCCCGATGGAACTTTAATTGCCTCTTTCAGCCCCGGTTTTGGCCTGAATGAAATAATCGTAGTGGATGGAATGGGACGCATATAATGAGGAAAGATAAGCTGGATTAAACCATGGACAATTTCCGGAAATTCATCATCCAGCTTCCGCCGCAGCATCCCTGCCAGAAAGGCTACTCCCTCCATGAGTCTTTCCACATCAGGGTCGGACGTCTTCCCGCTGAGCATAGGAGCCAGGGCCGGATGGGCCTTGGAAAATTCCTTGGCCAGTTCCCTAAGATCTAAGAGTTGCTGTTGATAATAACGGTCAAACATAAGGACAATTCGAAGTTTCGAGTTCAAAGGTTAAAATTTCAAACGTTCAGTCTTAATGACTGAAAGCCTGTATGATACCGTCTTGTCATTGCGATCCACCTGACGTAATCGAAGTACGCTTTAACTCACCGCAGTTATAGGAGATTGCCGCGGCACCTCGCAATAACCGAAAATATAATTTTACAAAATATCTTCTTTAGCCCCGCATAGGAGCATAAAGCTCGGCTGAATAGTTGTTTTACTCCTTGATATTTATCTTTCCACCGGCATCAACTACCGTTTCAAAGGTAACAGGGATATTCTCCTTTGTTGCCAATCTGGCATCTACCTCAAAACGCAGGGCCAGCATGTTTTCTTCTTGAGGCATAAAACTGGCGCGTACTTTAGTCAAACGGGGCTCATATTTTTCGATAACGTTTTTAATAATACGTTCCACTTCATGGGTCGATCCGGTGGAAAAAGCACCAGGCAAATTTGTAAAATCCGGAATCCCGTAATCATCGGCAATGAGTACGCTGCCCTGCTTGGTATTGAGGACCCGTTGCAGGTGACTTAGAATTGAATTGATCTGGCGGGTCGGATCGTGGCCTTCCCGCCGGTCAGGGTCTTTTTCCAGCAAGTAGATTCGCTCTAAGAGCCTTTCATCACGCATGATTCAATCCACCTCAAAAGCGCAAAGAACGCAAAGTTTTAAATCCCTTTGTTCACAAGTTGAAACTCATGAATAAATAATAAGGATTGGGCTTGGTGATAAAAAGCTTTTCTCTTTTATTATTTCAAGTTTTTCTTTGCGTACTTCGCGTCTTTGCGGTTAGGTAAACTATAGTAATCAGCGGTCAGCAATTAGTTTATACTGACCACTGTTTACTGACAACTGTTTCTATTCCTTCGGCGCCTTCCACGAATCTTCAGCTTCGATGCCGTCAGGCTGCCACGTCCAGATTATCTTCCCATAGGTAAAGGATATCTTCACCATATGCTTGAATGGTTCGGACTCGGAAGCGAATGTTATGGGAAAGCTAAGATCCATGGCGACGACGATCGCATCTTCAAGCTTGACGGTGAAATATTTTTCCTCCGTACCTGTCGGGCTGATGCGATAAAAATCCATTACAACTTCACTTAACTGCTCTCCACTGGTCAGTGCCTGGTAAAGCTTGGGTGTACTTTTATCGATCTCCGCCGTAATAGTCAACGGTCCGTGTATCCTTTTTCCCGTGGGAAGGCCCGTTCCCGGATCGCGTGGAATTTCAACAGTATGGTCCAGTTCATATACCAGTATTGTTCCTTCACGACCTTTAATGTCACAAGAACCTTCCATTTTCCCCTGATTTTTTCCCGTTACTGAAAGATGACATGGCATTGGCATGGTTTACAATCCTCCTTTTCTCAATTTAGTTAATTTTTGTTCAAAATTTTAGTAAGGCAACCCGTCAGGGTTGCTGCTACCGCAGGGGTCTAAGCCCTGTTATACAAGCAATACTACAGAATAAAACCTTACTTACAACTTTTCAGCACACAGCTAAAAGCTCACGGCTGATGGCTGACTGCTAACTATTATTCTTTGTCCAGTTTCCCCACGAGAGATAGAGTAAACGAAGCACCCATATACTTGAAGTGGGGTCTTACTTTAAGGGAAACTCTGTACCATCCGGGATCACCTTCAACATCGGATACGGTGATTTCTGCCTGCCTGAGAGGTCTCCTGCTCCGTACACCGGGAGACGGATTATCCTGGTCGGCAACATACTGGCGTATCCAGTTGTTTAGTTCTCGTTCCAGATCGCCGCGTTCTTTCCATGTCCCTATGTTTTCCCGCTGGATGACTTTGATATAGTGAGCCAGGCGGCTTATCACAAACGTATATGGCAGTTGGGTCCCGAGTTTGTAATTCAGTTCAGCAGTTTTTCCTTCCTTAGAGGTACCAAAGTTCTTGGGTTTCTGAACAGAGTTTGCTGAAAAGAAAGCAGCATTATCGCTACCCTTGCGCATAGTAAGTGCAATAAACCCTTCTTCGGCAAGCTCAAACTCCCGGCGTTCGGAAACAAGAATTTCCGTAGGAATCTTGGTTTGAAGCTCACCCATAGCCTGATACTGGTACATGGGCAGGTCTTCTACCGCGCCACCTCCCTGTGGCCCAATGATGTTGGCGCACCAGCGATATTTGGCAAAACTGTCCGTGATCCTTGAAGCAAAGGCAAAAGCGGCATTGCCCCAAAGGAAAGAGTCATTACCATCGGAAACATCTTCATTGTAATTGAAACTCTTGATCGGCTGGGTGTCCTGTCCATAGGGCAAACGGAGCAGAAAATGGGGAAGAGTCAGGGCCACATTACGTGAATCTTCCGATTCCCTGAATGACTGCCATTTGACATACTGGGGACCCTCAAAAATTGCCTTCAGGTCCTTCAGGTTGGGCAGACCGGAAAAATCATCCAGACCGAAAAACCCCGGCCCGGCTGCGGCAACAAACGGGGCGTGTGCCATGGTTGCCACACTTGCCACATTCTGCAATAATTTAATATCCTGGGGGCCAGGGCCAACCTCGTAATTACCAACAATAAGGCCATAAGGTTTTCCGCCAAACTGGCCATATTCCTGAGTGTAACACGTGCGGTACAGACCTGATTTGGTGATTTCCGGAGCATCCTCAAAATCGTCGAGCAGATCTTCTTTTTTGACATTTAAAATCTCAACCTTAATATTCTCGCGAAAATCGGTCCGGTCAATCAGGAACTTCAGCGAACGCCAGGCAGATTCCAGTTGCTGGAAATCTTTATTGTGCAGAATAACACTTACCTGAGAAGAGAGTTTTTGATCCAGATTAGCAATCATTTCATCCACCAGACCCTGGCTGACTTTGACCCCTTCACGTTCCGGTTTCAGGAGCTCGTCTATAAAAGCCTCGACTCCCCGCTTGGTTATCTGATAAGCATCATCCGCAGGTTTAATCCTGGTGGCCTGAACGATGTCGTCCAAGAGCGTCGACTCTTCAGTAACCTCGGCTTCTTTTTTTAAAGCTTCTTTTTTTTCTTCTTCAGCCATAATTCTTCCTCCTTATTATTCTATGCCAAGTTCTTTAAGAAGACGGGCCTTGGTTCCTTCATCCTTTACCAATTCCTGAATTTTTTTCCTGAAAGCGGGAACATTGCCCAAAGGGCCTTTCAAGGCTTTCAAGGCATCTCTCAGATTAATAAGTTTTTTAAGCTCAGGTATCTTTTGTACGATAGCATCCGGATCAAAATCTTTTATGTTCTTAAAATCGAGATCCAGGGTCAACTGGGCATCAGGGGCTTCAGACATCGTGCTTTTTACCGTCGTTTTGAGCCTCACATCTTGAGCCTTGAGCACATCGTTGAAGTTATCCTTGTCGACATTAATTGTCTTACGGCTTTCAACCGGGGTATCATCGTCTCTCAGAGTAAAATCTCCTACAACCAAAGTCTTCAGAGGAAGTTCTACCTCTTCTTTTGCGTCTCCCGTTGCCGGCTTGTATACGATATTTACGCGTTCCTTGGGAGCAACCGAACCTTCTTTTGCCATGATATACCTCCTTATGTTGGTTTGTCTGGTTAACTAAGTTTTGATGCTCTCGCAAAAAGTCACTTTTCCTCGCTCAGAACCATTTTGGGGATGCTGTTATTGACCGGCTAAAAATCTAAAACTCGTGCTTATGCACTCAAACAGTTAGATTTTCTTAACGCCGGTCACTATCATCATCTTTTTCCCAAAATGCTTCGATTCCCTCCGAAAAGACTTTTTACAAACTTGTCAAATTTGCAATGGTCTCTGTGCCTTTGTTACTTTGTGCCTCTACGATTATTTAATCAGCCGTAAAGCTGCGACCGGATTTAATTTAGCAATGCGATCCAGCGTTTCGACTGCCCGGTCTTGAAGATCTTTGTCCTTTTGAGCTTTCAAGCCCCTGTGCACTTCTATCAGAGCCTTTAGGGCCAGAGCAGGATCCCAGTTGTCAATATGGTACTCTTCTATATCGCTTAAAATCTCTAAAAGATGTGGCAATGCCAGTCTTACTTTTTTTGCATCAATCAACAATCTTGTCAAGGCTATCCGCGATAGAAATCTGGTTCTCTGTGAAATCCCGCTGTTCAGTTCCTGTTGCATAAGCTGTATAGCTTCGGATATCTTTTGTTCTTTTATCAGGGAATCAGCCTCAGCGTACACTTCAGCAATATGTGCTTCTTCATAATCTCCCGAGGCACTTTCAGAAGAAGCAAAAACATTGTTTGCCGTGCCAGTCTTGTCTGCCGTAATTTCTTTTAGCCACTCTTTGGTGTCTTCATCAGCAAATGGAGTCCCATCTGAAAACGTAAATTTATCAATCCCCGACAGACGACGCGCGTATATAGCGGTTTCCTGAACAACGGCTTCGTGAGCCTCTCCATAACCCAGCTTTTCTAACGCTTCGGCAACATAACGACTCAAATCAAGCCAGAATAAAAACTGTCCTACCCTGGCCTCGGCAGATTCCAGCAGACCTTTAAAATTCCCTTGTTGATAAAGGTTTTCAATAGCATTTTTAATTCCAGGCATCGGCGGTTGGATACGCGTCTTGTTATTCTCAACAGGCGGAAGTGTTTCTACAGGTAACCATGCGGCTATCCTTGTCAATCTATAGCCCATCGCATTAGATGGATATTGTTTCATACACAGTGTTGCTACCTGGCTTAGAGTTTCCAATCCGCTGCGCAACATTTTTTGAAAGTCTTGTTCTGATAAAGCTTCCGTGTCTTCTTCCGGCTTTCCAGCTGTTTTCGATGGTGATGCGGATGTAGGTTCCGGTTTAACAGATGCTTCTCCCGGCTTTACCTCCTCTGATTCGGCTTTGGACTTCATTCTATCAATACTTTCCTGCAGTTGATGTAAGGATGGGGCATCATCCATATGTTCACTGAGAAAAGTATCAATGGCTTCAATATGTTTGGTAAACCTGTCAATTTTCTCTTCGCCAAATGAAGGATCCGGTGGAAGAGATCTGACAGTCGACAGGATATTGTCCTTCCACCACTCTACTGCGTTCCGTCGTCCTCTCATCCTTTTTTGCGAAGGGAAAAGGGTCTCCCAGAAATTTTCCAGTAATTCCCTATAGACGGTCAGTCCGGATTCCAGTCCTTCCAATCCCTTGGAATGGACTAACGCAACAGACAAATAGCTTGCAACCAGAAGGTTCTTTGATTTTTCGGCGAGTATGGTTGCACCAAGCTTAATAACTTTATCCCAGTCAATTTCCCCTTCCACAGTGGGAGAGGTAAGCTTTTCAATCTCGTTTTGCAGCTCTTCGTATTCGGGCTGAAAACGGACATCCTCCCCTGACGGATTGTCCTGACTGACCGGTATTTTCCCGAGTTCAATAAGTTCCATAATTTTCTTAGAATTCAGAAGTCAGGAGTTAGAATTCAGGATAAGGAAAATATATTATCCCTTTCAATTCTACTTTCTGACTGCTGCTTACTGCCTCCTGTTTTTTTATCGGTCCCAGCAGGTAGCTATGACCTCCGGCGTCTTTTGCGGAACCTTTTCTAATAGCTGAATAACGGGTTTATTATCTGTAAATTCATAAGATACCTTAATCTCACTGATATTCATCTTTTGAAGGATTCCTTTGGACTCAGGAAAATCGTCAACTGTAAAGCTTTTCCCGCCGCTTTTAAAATCAGACAGGAATTTCGGGAAACCATTGTGCCCCAAATATTTCCTGGTCAGAGTTACCCCCTCAAGGTAAATTTGCAATGTCACATCATCGCAATCTTCCGGAGACCAGGTAAACAGCTGACCGGCCGGATAGTTGTAATTTTCCAGTCGTGTCTTCCCTTTTACACACTGAAGCTCCAGCGCCACTTCATAGGGCTCTTTTTGCGCTCCATCATTTACGTCAATCGGGAGGGCCTTCACCATAACCTTGTATTCCGGTTGAATTGAAGTGCTTACTTCGCTTCCCTGTGTTATGAAAGTGAAAAAATCGTTTTTAAACGGGATACGTTCTCCCCGTGTTTTCTTTGCAAAATAACCGTTTTGATTCCTGCCCAGAAACGGGGCGGCAGGCCCCTGAACGAATTTCCAGACTGCCCCGTTCTGCCCGAAGAGCAGCGTGGGCAATTTTTCCGGGGCAACTCCCTGAATACCCCCGAGGACGATATCCTCCCAGTCATGCTGAAGAGAGCACGCAGTTTCCATGCTGACATAATGAATTAAAAACTGGAGAGGACCGCTTAAGAGCTGTAAAGCTTCCGTGTTTTCAGCCCCTGTTTTCAGATAGGTTTTGAATTTTTGTGTCTCACCGTAGGCAGAAAAGACCGGTGATTTACTCTCGGACGGCTTTAAGCTATACGGGAAAAATTCCGAGGCAACTTTATACGCCTGACTCCTCGCCGTAGAAACGGGCAAGAGTTCCCCCAGATTTTTAATATAGTTATTAAAGACTGCCACCGCCTGTATATGTTTTTCTTCCTCATTTTTATCCTTGATAGTCTTGGCTTCTTTTACAACCTTGCTCACCAGTTTCTCACCTCCATGAGCAACCTTCGTCAAAACTGACTTGTCCTCGCTGACGTCCCTCTCCCTGGCAGCATCATCAATGATACGCTGAATCTCTATTACCTGCACAATCCACACGGGAACATCTTTTCCGTCAGCAAACGGCTTTAATTCATTAGTACAGCGTTCAATAATATCAAAATAGGGATTATGGGACGTTGTCATAGTGGCGGTCATGCTCTGCCACTCATCCGCACCATCCAGATTGAATTGTCCATCGGAAAACGAACCGATAAATTCCTTCCACATCTGAAAATATTTTTTTCTGTACCAGGAATCAAACTGCTCTTTTTTATCGCTAATATCTTTTTCGCCGGAAATGGCAACCTCAAAATATTTTATAAACTCTTTGACTATTTCGTGTCCCTTGACAGTAAATGCCCTTTTCACAATAACATCTTTACGTGATTTTTCCGAGTCCGATGGCCCCCAGAAATCTCCCAGTGTAACATCGGGAATCGTGGGGTCACTGTTGGCCCAGTCTACAAGCCAGTAAAGGGTTGAATTTTCTTTCTCGATCAAACTCACAAGTGCGGTTTGTAGTTCCTTCATTTTCGAGCGCGCGGTTATATCGTCAATGCCCCATTTGAGATAGTAAAAATATATATCTCCAAATTTTGCGGCTATTTCAGGCAGCAATTTTTTGTCCAGTGTTCCAAGAATGCGAGGTAGAACCTTGAAAACATATTCTGAACTTCCAATGGTCTTGCCCTCCAGATGCGCCTTTATGAGGTTGATTCGTGCCACAAGGTGTTCTCCGTATACCATTATCTCATCGGCGGGCGTTTTTGATGTCATTTGTTCAAGATTTGCCCCTATTTTCTGATCCATTGGAGTCAAAAATCCCTTTCGAAAAAGACTTGCATACGACTTCTTCAGTATGTACTCAACCTCTAAACTCTTATTAAGACCGAATCTCGGGATCCACCAGGCTTTATTGGCATTATCTAACTCCAGAAGCTCATATTTGAACTTATCCATAATCATCAGGTTTTCCGACATGCTTTCCTTCAACGCGGGAGGTTTCGCAAAATCATCAGTAAACCCCGTCAGGACGTCCATGTTCTTAACAAATGAGAAACTGAGAACTCCGCCTAGCGCTAACCATATAGCCACCCATGATAAAAGGCCCAGATTCTTTGTCAATCTCCGCCATTTTAGAAACTCCAGTATAGGCGTAAACAAGTTTCTATCTCCAGGTAGAATACGGCCAAAAAAATCATGGAGAAAAAAGCCTTTATTGGTTCCCATTGATAACGTCCCTATGCTCTTTCATGAGAGAATCTTGAAATGATGCGGGATGAGGAGTATCTCCCTGACGCCCGCTGCTAAAGAAAATACCGCGTAAAAGAGGAGTTTCCTGATATGTGCTCTCCTTAAAAGCACCTCTTACAAAAGCCTGGAGGCCAGGCTGTAATCTATCAAACTCATTCGGAAAGATAAGTACATTCGGACTGATGTTTTCGTTAGTATTGATGAGCTCAAGGCGGATATCCTTCAGGCGGTCTGAAACGGTGTTCATTGTCTCCTCAAGGAATTCCTCACAGTTATTTGTCAAGCTTTCGTTTAAATGCCCCATGGCCTGATTTAACGTTCCCTCTGGCAAAAGAAAACTGAAGTCAGTCATTCCCGAGATCAGGTCAGCCTTGGTAACCAGTAAATACACAGGGAACCTGGCCCCGAGAACCCGCATCAGCGCATCAATGCGCTTGCGTATGCTTTGACCTTCCCCCGCAAGGACATCCTGATCGGCATCCATTATTTTGTCGGCATTAATGACAACAATGAGACCATTTATGGGTTCTCTTTTGCGATATTTTGTAAGGAGGGTCAGAAATTTTTCCCACTCTTCTTTATCCGGCCCCTCATCAATAGGAATCGTGTAGCGCCCAGCAGTATCCAGAATAATGGCCTCTTCAAAAAACCACCAGTCACAATTTTTAGTCGAAGATATCCCCGGCGTACTGGCTAACTCCGTGAGGGGAGATGTTAAACGGGAGCTTTTAATGGCCGTTGTTTTTCCCGCGCCGGTTTCTCCTATAACAAGATACCACGGCAGTGCATAAAGGGGACTGCCCCGCTTTCTCAGATACGATCCCTTCAGGAGATTAATCGATTCCTGCCAGCGCACCTGCAGATCTTTGAGTTTTTGCCGCTCATGAGCAGGCGCCCCTTCAATTGCTGAATCATCCTGAGCAACAATCTGCCTGACAAAACGCCTTTCTCTACGCCTGAAAAAATATTTTTTGAGAAAGAGTATCCCCATCAATAACCCGAACAATCCAGCCAATATAGTCAGACCAACCCACCAGGGCCAATGTTGTCGCAATACAAACCAGAAAACAACGGCAGCAAGTAGACCTATGACTAAAAGATACAAACCTACTTTGAAAATTGTATGTAAAATGCCTTTCATTGTCTGCTATACACCTGTGCCTAAGTATCCTTTATAAACTACGATCCGGAAAGAATCTTTTTCAAATTTACTTCCCAAAAAAATTGACAACAAATTCCCGCAAGATATTTTGATATATAAGAAATAAACCCCCAAAGAGAAGAGGCGGACATATCAAAAATATCAGCGTAAACAAGGAAAACGGACGCTTGAACTTATGTCTTTCGTCATCCGAAGCAGCTTTGTAAGCCCCCGGAAAAAGGTTTACCGTACCACGCAAAGATTCATCAAGCACTTCCCCGGTCGAAACGTGTTTAAGATTAGACGATTTGATATTTTCCAGTCTAAATTCATCTTCTTTTTTAAAATGCAGCCCTTTAAAACCTAAAGCTATACAATAGGCATACACTTCATGAACCCCTTTTGCATCAGGATCGAGTCCGCGCAGGCGGTCGAAGAATTCTTCACCTGCATTGGTCGCTCCGTAATACATTCGCTGCAATTGTTCGTGTCCCCAGGAAACCTTTCCTTCCCAGGATGAACACAAAATTGATTCGTCAACCCAGGCGCAGACTGCAAACCGTGCCATATCACACTCTTCTGGAGAAAATTTTCCCTTCTTTAAATATTGTTCAGACTGCTCAAAAAGGATTGCATAGTCGCCCTTTATCTTCTCAAATGTGGGATGCTTTTTCTCAGCTGTCTGCGAGAAATGGGATGTATAAGTAATGATTTCTATAAAACAATCTATTAAACGCATAAAACTTCCTTCTGAAAAAAGTCTCAAGTTAGTGTATGTTTTTTTCTTTTAAACTCGAAACCTGCTATTGCAATCCTGAAACTCACATTTATGTTCCACGCAGGACGACTATCTGTGCCACTACATCTTCCGGTGCTGTATCCCAGTAAAATGAGATATTTTGAGATCGTTGCACCTCTGCCCACTGTGAGCTTTTATGGTCAATCTTAAAGTAAAAAGAATTAGGGCGTTTCGGCAGTCCCGGAGGGGGAATCGAACTTTGTTCCAATTTAATCCCGTGAAGAGCTCTGGAGATGACCGTACCGATATACTCAGAACTACTCAATTTTGCGACCTTTTGAATGTCTTCGGGCACCTTATCCGGTTCTTCATCTGTCCGGACAACAAGATAAAAAGCATTACGGCTGTCAAAGGCACTAAGGGGAATTTCTCCTGTAAAATAGTTCTCATCGCGCTTAAGACGGATGATATGCTCGGGACCGATAATAATCCTGTTGAGCATATTGCCCACCAAGTCATGAACTGCAGAGAAACAGGTCCAGAGATCCTGGTGATCATATAAAGGTAATACCTTTGTCCCGTCAAACAATTCACCCGCTGCGCTAATATTCTCTGTAAATGTGCTCAATTCACCTATAAGCTGTCTTAGCACACCGTAATAGACCCAGGGATGAATGTTTGGCGTTTCTGTTAAATGGAACAGGACCGGGACAAATCTGTTCAAAGAACGAAGGGCCAGAAGATAAATCATATAACCGGATTCGAAATTTGTAGACTGGATTTCCCTGGGACTTTTATATTCTTCAAGCTGACGACACCGTGAAGCCACTTGGTCACGAATATCTTTTATGATTTTGACCAATTCATCCGAACCGGATACAGATATGGTTGGTGGAATAAATTTGTCGGAAAGTTTTATCTCTTTACCATCACGTATGAGCTGGGCCAGAGGAATAAGATAATAATTGTTCAGTTCTTCCAGTTCATTCTCCCAGAAAATCTTCAATACATAATGTAATTTTTTTACCTGAGCCGGAGGTCCTGTTCTATACATGTCGGCCATTTCTTCAGGATTTTCTGTTGTAACAAACCGGGAAGTTATTCCGGAAACGTTATCCAATTGGGGAAGAACTGTTACATTATGTGCATCCTGAGCAAATTTGCGCAGTCCAAGAAACACCGTAAACGGCCTTTCTCCTTCCACCCATGCTTCTTCAAATGACCGGGGTTGAATTACACAGTTGCCCGGCAAAACAACATCTGTACCGTCCTGAAATAAAAACTCCCCTTTTAATAACTCAAAGGTTCGATTCCCCAGGGCGGCTTCGTTAACATCCATGTCAACGATTCCCCAGAAATGGGGCTGCTGATATTCCAGTACGGGAGAAAGCAACGACTGGAAATATAAATCTAAATATTGGAAATGTTGTGGCTGCAAAAACAGGCCCTGGTGCCAGAAAAGCGGTTTTTTTGAAATCATCACTTACTCCCACTCTGGTTAATTTTGTTGGGACCTAAAGAAAGATCAACTGAAAGATTACCCGGAATCGGTTCCTTAAGTAATAACCACTTTCTTTCAGTAACGACTGGAATTCCAAAAAGACGGGTGGCCATATCGGGGCTTAAATTATAATATCCCGCAACTACTCCTGCCCATTTAGCTTTTTCCGCTCTGTCTAAAGAGAGCGTCTTGTTTTCTCCCGGTTGAACAATGATTCGCATAAAACCGAGCACACTTTGATCAAAACGCGAGCATCCGAGGAGCTTACGTAAGCCATCTTCACTTTTGGACAACTCATTAAAAACGTTGGGGTCGCTGAGCTGATAAAGGCACATGAGAACCGTGTGTGACTTTTCGTCATACACGTTGAGATTTTTGTCAGCTGTATAGGAAATTTCTATCGCATTTTTTCCAAATCCCCAGACAAGGGCAGGATCAGCAGGATCGGGCTTCTTGTTGACAGCACACGAAAAGAGCAACAATATTGGAAGTACTGTTAATAAAAAAATAAAGGATGACTTTATCTTGTTCACTATAGACTAATAGCCTCCAATTAAGAGCCATAGACCAGTTCAATTCCCCATAACCTAAAACCTCTGAAAAGCTTAAAACTATTGAAAAACCATGACTTAAAGATTTCACTCTCTATGCGGGGAATCCTCATCAGATAACTTAGGAAAGATATCCGATAACAGCAATACTGTCAAGTATTTTAGGAAACCTAAAACCCCAGCTTCTCGGTAAATTTACCGGGTAAAAAAACCTCTCTGAGGGGTTATCATTTCATAATCCTCTTCTAAAAATTTTCCGGGCGGCGCCTCTGGACAGACGACCGAAAATCAGATGTCTTGAAAGACAGGATTTTCCCCTTGACATCAGCCATTTTTATATGTTAGCAAAAAATTGGTTGAAGGTGCGAGGCAGTTATGGTTTTTAGAGCAGGAATTTTTACTTTTTATTGGTGGTGGCAGGCAAAAACTGGTCTGCCCGTCGAGTCTCTATGGTAAAAAGCAAATAAGGGTCGTGGGCAAATAGGAAACCCCCATGGCTCCTGGTATAGTAAGTAAAAAAGCCATGGGTTTTCCCATGGCTTTTTTTGAATCTTGGCAGGCTATCTGAAGTAAAAACGAAAAGGCGGATATATTATGCAACAGGTGAAGGTATTTTGAATAAAAATGATATGAATTTTCCGATAAATTTTGCTAAAGAGGATAGGAAAGGTTTGCATAATTGGTTTTCTGGTCATTGCGAACACTATGACTTTGTCAAGTGGAAATTAAGCACATAGGATTTATAGAACGGTAAGTGCTTACATACCGCGAATTGTTCTTTATCATAGCACAGGCAATTTTTATGAGTTTGTTGGCTACGTTATTCAACACAAGCTTTTTAGCTTTGCCTTCGGCCAGCTTCCGAAGATAATATTTTTTAAAATCGGCATTAT